>JAABUT010000833.1_pt1 | contig 41710 bp, 41 predicted proteins | sample 5559281 | NCBI WGS metagenome assembly JAABUT01 (sample SAMN10711880, study PRJNA513359) | rock metagenome | isolation source: Antarctica rocks | place: Antarctica: Victoria Land, Ricker Hills nord | collected 2016-01-04
ATAGGGGGGGGGTGATGTGGGGGAGCACGAGGGGGGCAAATATATTGTTATTGGGGACGTAGAATAGGGGGGTAATATTTTTATTGTTATTGGGGCAGGAGGTCCCGTAGGATGGGGTAGTATAGCTAAGACGAATTGGTATTGTAAAACGAAGAAAATGAATAGCGCCTTCATAGAATGACCACAAGTTATAAAAAGGACTGAATAAAGACAAGAAAGTACCATAAGTGTTTATAGCACTTGATAACTAGAATAAAATTAACACCTATTACTACGAGCTCTGCCATATGCCGTGAAAAGCGAAGTAAAGTTGTTTGTGACATGTCTCATATGTTAAATAAATAGGCTGAACTAGCAGCAATAAAGTAGTTGGGTAAATACCACTACGAGTAGACAAAGCAAGAGTTATTTTCAGGTAGAGTAGATTCGAACTACTAAACTCTCGCACCCAAAGCGAGCGTCCTACCAAATAGACTTCTACCTGAATTAAAGGTTCGATCTTCCAAACTTTCGCACCCACGTCCTACCAAATAGACTTCTATCTGCGCTTAGTCACTATGTTACCAGGGAAAAACACTAAATTCCCTTCCCCACGACAAATGGTTAATTATTGCTGTATTTAAACCGCCTTATTCGATCCCCCATCCCCTTTCTCGTAATACCCCGCTTTACGGGTGGGTTCCCCCCGCCCCCCCCCCCCCCCCCCCCCCCCCTAAAATATTACCCCCCATCGTAGATATCGTACCCACCCCTAACAACGATAAAAATATTACCCCCTATCCTACGTAACCTTGCACCCACACATCCTGCGTCTGCAGGATGTGTGGGTGCGATACCTACGAGGTGGGTGGGGTGGGACGATGCGCGATACCTACGAGGGGGGGGGGCTGGGGTGTAGGATGGGGGTCCCGTCGGATGGAAGATCACGTGGGGGGGGTTAAAGCGGAAAAGAGACCAGATGACAATGGCATAATTAGTACTGGTCACGCCTTAAAGATAATTTAGCCCCCATTAGGAGTAACGGGGAAGGTGAGGGGGAGTTGGGTCACAGATGACTGGACTTTTTTGCTGATGATAAGATTACTCCTGAGAAAAATTAATTATTTGTTGCAGTATTACGCGTAGCAGGCAGAAGTGCCAGTGAAGAAAGGAACACTAGAAGAAGACCGTAATCTTCTCCACCGCCTAGAATAAGACTTGAGTAAGCATAAAGGATTAGCACAAGAATTCCTAGTACCATGTAGAGTGCGTAGGACGTGACAAGACCAGAGTCGTAACGCGCAATAAGGCGTGACGTATCAGTGAGGCCGGTTGTCAGCCCAAAAGGACCAACTAGCTCGATTACTCCGCGATCAAGAACCTTTGAAATGACGTGGCCTAGGGCAAGGGCAGGCTTAATTACAAACCCCACAATGACCACATCAAATAGCCACTTGCCTATAAGGAATCGGTACAGAATAAGGCCAATATTGCTACGGGTGATGTTTACTGAAAAGCTAGGGATAACGTGGTATACAAACACGGCTAGGCTCGCACCACCAATGCTTACGATAGCAGGAAGAAGCTTAATATTTAGAGGTAGAGCAAATTCAGCTTCCACAAGTGCTACATGACCGGGATGTTGGAAGAGAGCTGTTGATAGGAAATCCGTGCCAGGACCAACCCAGAGATCCTTTACGATATAACCAAAGCCAAAGGCGAGAATGGAGAGTAGGACAAGAGGAATGATAATAAGCATAGGAGCGTCGTGTGCATGGAGGTAGTCGCCACGTGGGGCGTTAGGGACTCCGAAGAAGGCAAGAGACACTAGGCGGAATGAGTAGAAGGCAGTACAAGCAGCTGCAAGGCTACCTAGCCAGTAAGCCAGTGTACCCGAAACAACGTAACGTCCATAGGCAAGTTCTAGAATCAGATCCTTACTGTAGAAACCTGTAAGCCAAGGAAGAGCCATAAGAGACAGAGAACCTACAACAATTGCTGTGTAAGTTAGTGGCATAAAGCCTACCAGCCCACCAAGCCGTCGCAGGTCTTGTTGATCAGCCATACCATGAATAACGGCTCCCGCAGCCAGGAATAGAAGGGCCTTAAAGACATTTTTAATAAAGGTTTAGCGCTCTGTGTGTGCTTTTATTCGTGGTGTAATAGTTCAAATCTAATCAGTTGTTCAGTAAGCAACATCTGTTCGTGGAAAATACTTTACAAAATCTGACTGAAAATAGTATTGATATAATCAAGCGTATTATTATACAGGTGCTTCCGGATATATTCCGATTACTAGGATTAATCTCTTTAATATTATTAAACTGAGTACATAACATACATTTACAACAAAATCGCTTCTGCTACCTTTGCTAGATTAGCTAGAAAATCTGGATGTCGACAAAAGTTTCCTAGTTCATGGACGTGCCACGACCGAATTGATTGTTAAGATAATTCTGTCAATGTGGCAGCTTATACCGGATAGATCTATTGAAATTTTAGAGAGGTCGACGTCCATTATCATAAATCGAGAGTGAGATCATATAATGATCAATACATTAAAAAGGATACTTATGCTTGGGTTTTAGCTGACTAACCAGAACTTCTTGTTCTGTACGAAGAGGTTGCCCTACTTCACGAAGATAACCATGTCACCATTGATAGTCAGGTTTGTATTAAGATCCCATTTATAGAGCTGTGATATTACACTACCATAAGAATTAGCTTGTCTTGTGTCATACTACTGTCAATGGCTTAATTAGTATTAGTATATTCTATAGACTTAAACTCTTCAGGAGAAAAAGAAAAATTGAAGTAAAGCACATTACCTGTACCCCCCCCCCCCCCTAAATCCTACCCTATTTCCCCACCCTAACAATATCATATCTTGTTAAAGTGGGGAACGTAGGAATGGGCGATATCTACGACGGGGGGGCAACGTTCTTGGGCGATATCTACGATGGGGGTGATGTGGGGGCAGTGGGGGGTGAACTAGATTAGGACAAGTGATGAGACGACACAGGGACGGCGACAGTGATCGATAAGACGTCCTTGGCATGACAGAGCATAACCTACTTTATGATTCTCAGTCGACAGAAAAATCCGTATAGGCCAGAATCGTTTACATAAGGTACATTTAGTGCCTTTAAAAACAATATACTTTGAATTTAGATTGAAATCAAGTCGATAATTATTCGTTACTGAACAAGATATAAGATTTAGTATTTCAGAAAGTACAGATGCACTATTAATATTCGTAGTAGTTAGATAAATAGGCATATCGCCTGAGCGATTATATTGGTTAGTATTTGGCGGATAAGCTATCCGCCAAAAGTAGAATAATTCTGTACATTTTCAAATGTAGACAAGTTAGATCTATTATTGCTTGACTTGAGCAATAAGGTAATTGAGACAATTATTTAGAATATCTGACTGAAGTCAAAACAATGGAAATAATGAATGTTACCTGAAGAAATCATAATAATAGGCACACACAGGATAAATAAAGCAATACGAGCCTATAGTATAATGAGTAGAAACTTATATTCTAGATATAAGGCAATGAGAAGATTTGTATTACATTGTTCACACACAACAAAAACATTTATTTTAAAATAGATCATATAATACATTGTAAAAATGCTGTGGTTTTGATCATTGAAGCTATTTACTTAATGAAATAGCCTGCAGATTATCCTTTTATGCCGTTTCATATTGTAATTTCTATGATTACCTGAAACTGTGACGTTCCTGCAATTGACCACATTTTACATGCGCTGCTAAGCTACGCATGACCTACAAGATGAAGTAGTGCCACATTATATTGACTTAGCGTTTTGTTATAAACACAATTTTAGAAGCCCGGGGTGGCCTAGCTAGGCTAGCGAGGTACACAGATGGATCGTAGTGTCATTAGTGACTTGGCCGGAATACGGATAGCATGACCTCGATAAAAATCAGAATGCTTTGTATTCTTAATAGCAGATTCAATGCGTTCCTTAGATCGTAGAATATCACGTTAATGTTTTACTTCACCCTACGACACCCCACAGCGAAAACGCAAACATGAGTAAAATTGTTCGTGTCAAGTGTAAATTGACCTATTTCCCGACCTGTGTGCATCAAAACTCCCATCTTCCATAATCCAAATGGGAGGTGTTAGCAGAGTTGCAATGTTACCGGGTAGGCTGACACAAATCAGACTGAGATAAGGGTGAAATAAGGCAGGGTTGAAATGATAAACCATTTGCTTAGATTCTCGCACTATAGCCTTAACAGGATTTGGCGTAGTGAAAAGAAAATATGTTGCTATCATAGATATCGCCTTTCCCTACGTTCCCCTCTTCGTATCCCCCTGTTGCGGCTCAGGGGTGGGGTGGGTAAATATGGTAGGATTAGGGAGGGTTCCATAGATTGGTCACTAGTGTACTTGTTGTACACTCAGTAGTGCAAGGTTTCCATTAATTCGAAGATTACCATGTTTGAGCATTAGTTTACACATAATTTCGTCGAACCTACCGTATGGTTCGGACAAACAGGAAGCATGAAGCAGAACAATTGGAAAAGCGAAACAAGTACTAAAAATAAAGAATAACAACACATTTGTGTCTGTCTGCCTACAAAATGAACAGACTAGTCATACCAATAGGTGTAAATTGTTTTATCATCTATTACTCGCGTAATAGGTCGGACTTTGACTTATAAACAATCTTGTCTATTACTACATTAAGTCTCTTAAACATTGTTGAAAGTGTCTACTAGTGAACAAAGCAGTTGTTATTCTAATAATTTGTAGTATTTAAAGTAGGCCTAAGAATGACCCACTGCAATAAACATGTACCCTAGTTGAGAACATGTACTGTAGGCAATGACCCGCTTAAGGTCACTCTGAACTAGACCTGTCGTGGCAGCAAAGAATGCAGTTAGAGCACCAACCCAAGTGATCACGACGAGTGCCGTAGGACCATATTCGAGAAGAGGTGATGAACGAAGCATAAGATAAACCCCGGCAGTTACAAGAGTCGCAGCGTGAATGAGGGCAGAAACGGGAGTAGGCATATGGAAACAAACACTTAGAAACATTTCCGGACTATATCATCACCTTATTGACTGGTGCCGAGTTTATAGTCTCTGAGGCTATATAAGAAATTGAAAGTATACAAAGGTTGCCTGCTGATTGCTCAAAATTTTACTGGATTATCACTGTGTAGCAGTACCAAGTATATTATGAGGGTTCCAGCATATAGACATCGGTTTAAAGAGGGCCCTAGAGTCCAAGCTTCCCTACCCCTAGGGGTAATGAGGGTGCAAGTGGGGCATAACAAGTTCATGTACTCGTGTCATACTATTCTTAGAAATGCTGATACGATAAGTATTCTTATTCTTATTACGAGTCTTCAGACTACTCTTAATTTGCCTATCGGCAAGAGCCATTTGAAGAATGAAACATTCTTCAAGTGTAAAGCTTTCAGTGCACAGCTTTATAAAAATAACCATCCTGCATAATCCTATAACCCCCCTCTTCACCCGACGAATGTTAGCCGGGAAGGGGGGAGCTAGTGAGATCTCTGAAAACATTTGTCCTACACAAGATCAGAACATGATTTATTGATACCTAATACTGTGAATGGCTGTAAAAGTTGGCGAAGTAAGAGTATCGAAATGATGTTGTAGGGCAGGAAGTCCTGTTTGGCCTAGGAGTGAGATCGCGACCACCACGAGAAAATGCAGCGAATGCCATGTCAACGATGGTAAGCGTACACAGCCGATGCTATACTCATACTGTATCGTCCGGAATAACTCGAAATTCCTTTTCCCACCTTATGCTGTCTCTCCTAGCGTACAACCCGTAAAATATGAAGTGTTTGAGGAGATAGTGTGAAAAGAATAGGTGGAATAGAAAGATAAGAAATGTTTTCTATCCATTTTGGTGCACACCTATTCTGAATCTATGAAAGAGACAAGTAGATAAAATCCGTATGTTATTGCTTGGGGTGGGGAAGCTTGAGAATGTTATGGTTACGAAGACAACCCTCTATGGCATCGGGCAGCCATGTATGAAGAGGTACTTGAGCGGACTTGGACATTGCACCACCGAAAAGAAGTAGAGCAATGATTGTGATAGCGGTTTCGTTAAGAAGAGGTGTTACACTGTAAACTGAGGCGTACTCAAGAGAACCACAAGTCCAAAGAAGTGCGAACAGGCCTATTGATAGAACAGCATCACCGACTCGGTTTACAGTAAGAGCCTTTACGGCAGCCTTGTTAGCCTGTACTCGTGTAAGCCAAAACCCAATAAGAAGGAATGAAGCAATACCAATTCCTTCCCACAATTTAGGGTTAACATTATTACTCTGTTTACATTCCGATCTTGTACTTCATACTATCGTGCATGTATGGACCTATAATACTTTTAGGCTAATTTTTTGCTTTACATTGCCACATCCCGCAATTCCCTCGTAGGTACCGCACCCACACATCCTGCCTAATTTCATCACCCCCCTCGTAGGTATCGTACGTGTGCGCGATAACTACGATGGGGGGGGTAGGATAGGGGGGTGATGTGGAGGAGGGATAGGGAGCTGGGGTGGGTAGGATAGGGGTAACGTAGGATGAGGGGGTGGAATAGCAAGAAGTTGTTGGCCTGGTATCTTTTGAATCACACGTGTTCGTAGCTTAAGTAGTGCAATTTCAGCAGGTGTACAGGCATTTGTATGAAGAATTGTTTGACCGTGATGTGAAATACTACCATCGTCCATAATCCAAAAACCCCCCCCCCTCGCCCGACGAACATTCGTCGGGTGAGGAAGGGGGGGGGGGGGGGGGGGGAGCTAGAGCTACTGGTGTAAAAAGACAAGTCATGTTTGCGGTAACGATCTTAACACAGTTGAGATAAAATAGGTTATGGAACATAGTAAAGCAAGGCAGTGACCGAGTCTTAAACGCAATAGTAGAATATATCTTTCCTGTTCGACTATCCGGCTTACGTGTATGAATACGAGGTGAACCCTTTGGTCCAATAAAGCTAGAAAAGATAGAGGATAGATAGTTAACATATTCTATATGTGCCGGATAGGTTTGGTAAAAACGTAGTCGTGTATTATATGTTCGTCGACCGCGTTCAGGATAAGGATTTAAGTAGAGTTCCAACTACAACTTCTATTTTAAATCCAGAAAGGGCAATAAATACAATACTTATTGCAATTGGAACTCTGAAATAAAGAGTAGTAATAATGTTGTGTTCCTATAATTAGACTATATCTTCAAGTAATTTTAATTTTGCCCTTGTTTACTTGTATCACGTGTAGTCGTTGAGGATATTAGACAAAATCCTGCTGATTATTAGCACTAGTAGTGCGATGAATTTTTCAGCATATAGTGATAGACTAAATATAACTTTCAATATATTCGGGCTGGGAAACAACCGAGAAATAGGACAACGTAACTATCTCCAGTGACAAGTACTACTATTGAAGCCGTAAAAAAGCTTAGATAAGCAAAAAAACGTTGTCCGTGAGGATCATCAGCCATGTATGAGGCGCTATAAAGATGCACAAGGGCTGAAACTACAAGCACAGCCAGGAGCCATTTTATGATTGAGAACTTATTTCTTCTTACATTTACATATAAGATTAGACTATGTCATTAGAAGGTTTTTCTATCGGGAATTTAAATCATTAAGTTTTTATTATTAATAGTCGTTGATCAGATGTAAACCCTGATGCAAATATACTGAAATTAAGCTTTTTTTGCAATTAACCCTTTTAAGTTCTACACGTTAGATCCCTTGCTTCCCCCCACTCCACTACCCTACCCACCCCCTATAACAATATTCCCCATACCCTACCCAGATGGGATGAACGTAGGGAAAGGCGATACCTGCGAGGGGGGTGGGGTTGATAAACGCGATACCTACGAGGGGTGGGATAAACTAGATAAGGGTGGGTCTGAAATGGCAGACATATGTGGCATTATTATTATAAGTGAGGCTTAACCTTGTGATACTGGAAAGTAGATACGTGGTCGCTTATTACAAAACTGTATAGTACTTCGAATGTTGTACTTAATATAAAAAGTACATTTATTAGACGTACTACATCATAAACTGTCTGTACAAGCGCGACAAGGACGTGCTTGTCGCACTCCATCGCACATAATCCAATAACCCCCTCTCACCCGACATTTTGGGGGGGGGGGGGGGGGGGGGAAGAGCAAGGACAATATTATCTATAAGGTCAAAAAGATTATAAAATACTACCTAATAACTACAAACAAATTATTATTAAGATCACACCGAATAAAAATAGACATAAAGTTACGTTTTTTAGAATTTGAAACTTGACGTACAGTGGTGAAATAATAGTCCTAACAAACCATAAATACGGAAAATTCATCAGAGAGAGAAAGACTGTACAAACGTGATACGAGCGCTTGTCGATGTCATAAAGTACTTACGAATATTACCATCGCCAAGTAGAATACCTACTTGTACACTTAGCTGATAACTAGGTAGACCAGTAAATGCACGGATGTAAATGCTTATTCATAGTGTGCCTATTGTATATGGATTATTCCACACTACAATTGCTGTACTGTCAGTAGTAGGAAATAGTCATTAGGCTTATAAATATTAGCCCTTCGCTTACCCTGCTTAAACTTCGGTAAAATAAACATGGTTCAGGGATCTTGACTGAGTATAGACACTGTGAGATCGTCGAACTGGAACGCCCACGACACATAGAGAGGTTCCGCATCGAGCCACGTACCAAGGTCAACCGATACGGGAGAACCGCCTAGGGCTACTTCGTAGAAGGCGACCATAGATAGGACTGCACCGAGAAAAATGCACCCTGTTGTCACGATTTGAGCTCCGGTGGTACCGATGGCACGACCCCGAAGACCCGCAAAGGCGGCACCAAGGAATGGCAGTAGGATAATTGCGAGGTACACCTAGACGGCGGGAAGGGCGATAGTACCTCGTAGACGGTAGTAGGCGACAAGAATACCCAGACCGATGGCGGACTCAGCTCCTGCAACGACAATGATGTAGACACCAAATGTCTGGCCTGTAGCGTCGTTGTATTGTTCGGCAGCAATAAGTACAAGTAGTGTTACGGCAAGTAGCATGAGTTCAATGCTAATTAGCAGTAGAATTAGATTACGGCGGTTTAGGACAAAGCCCAGAACGCCAATCAGAAAAAGCACGAGTGGAAGGGCCATGTTTAGGTTAAGAAAAGCGCAAGCGAAACTGGTGTAGAAATACAGAAAAAGTGAATAGCGCCTAAGCTTAAATAAAACGATGGCGTTTTGCAAGCATAGGGCATCGATGCGCAAAAGGGTTTTTGCGAGGACAGGTCTATCCTATTCTAAAATTCTTTATGTTTACTTTATTCCATGTAACCCCAAAGGCTGATTTAGAAAATGGGGCAAACTACGTGGAAAAACAAAAAAGTAGTCAGAAGTAGAACAAGGCGATAAACAAAGTCGTAGTACGGCGGCGTAGTAGTCTGCTTGATGCCACGAAAGGCTCCTCAAGACTTGCCACGAGAGAGAGCGGATTCGAACCGCCACCGTCCACCTCGACAAGGTGGTGCACTACCATTGTGCTACCCCCCCCTCTACACTATTAGACATAAAGTTTCCATATTTCCCTTTCCGTTACTGATCCCCACCCCCCCCCCTCACCCGGCACATCCCGTTCTGGGGAGGAAAATAAAAGTTGTGTTGTTTTCGGGCTGTGAGCGATTCGAACGCCCGCTGGCGTGTAACGCCAGATCGTGTTTCAAGCACGACGCCGTAGACCACTTGGCTAACAGCCCCATTTAGATCTCCCACCCTTAGTCCCCTTGTGCCCCTATCCCACTTTGTACGCCCAACGATTGGGCGTACAAAGTGGGCAAGGTATTGAAGATATCGTAGGATAGGGGGTTAAGGGGTGGGTAGGATAAGGAGGGTGTGTGGGAAGCAGCAATTTAAGTACATTATAATTTGGAGAATATAGATCAATATACTTTTTGTGTCAAAATCAAATATTGAATTCGTACACAATAGGATAGTTAAGCGACTGTTGACTCTAATCATTAAAACGATTCCAAAGATAAGTAGACGACAGGGGGAGTAGACAGCATAAAACCCGACTAAGCATATTCTTTTGTGATGTGATGCCTAATCAGGAGTTAAGTCTTTTGTGTCCTAGTCATCAAATTAATGAAGTTCAATAGCATCACGCAGATAGCTACATGTAAGAACTGTGAAAACGTATGCTTGGATGAAAGAAACGGCAATTTCTAGACCGATAAGTGCAACAAAAACAGCAAAAGGAATGAGTGTAAGTACGGCAGTTACGAGACCAGCAGAGAAAAGTTGTCCAAGGAAAGTAGACAGAATCTTAAGAAGCGTATGTCCAGCTACTTCGTTAGAAAAAAGACGCACACCAAGTGACACTGCCCGTGCAAGGTAGCTAATTAGTTCGATAAGAACAAGAGCAGGTACAAGGGCAAGTGGCGTACCAGAAGGTACGAAGTATGAGAAAAAGTGTACTCCGTGTAGAGAAAGGCCAAGAGCAGTTACAGCAACAAATACAAGAACAGATAGTCCCATTGCAGCAATAGCGCTTGTTGTTACGGTATATCCGTAGGGCACATTACCGTTAAGGTTTGCAACTAGAACAAGCCAGAACAGGGCGTAAACAAAAGGCGTGTAGATTTCGTGAGCTGAGCCGATTTGGTCACGTACAATGCCAAGGACCGTAGCGTAAGCGCTTTCTACTACAATACTCCAGCGGCTAGGTACCAGGCGATGGGCATTGTTACCTAGAACATGCAGTCCTAGGACAAGCACAACTGTGATGATAGCGTAAACACCGAGTGTAGTGAGAGCTAGTACAAAATTACCCAGTACGGGAGCAGTGATAGACACAAGAGGTGTAACCTCGAACTGTTCAAGCGGTGAGAGTAGCACAGTCATGTTAAAAAATAAGAATGTTTTAAGTCTGCTTGATAGTCCAGCACGCGTACAGAGACTGCAGCTAGACGTTCGACATTTGGGTCGTGTTAGGGGGATTTGGTTATTAGTTTTCTATCGGCCCCAGGTTCCCCTAGGACCACCTTGGTTCGACTTCGTGCCCTCAAAGCTCGACGAGTGGCATAAATTGTACAATATTGGTTACTGTAAAGTGCCTTAAAGTCAAATGACTTAGGGCTGAATTTTGGCAAGACTGTATTAATGCGTGCTTAATCGATAGAGCATTGAGCGCCCGTGACGAGCGGTTAGTACCTCCGTGGGTCTTACTTCGCCGTGCCGTGGTGATGCACGACTACTCGGGACTCCTGCTTCACGTGGGCGAGTTGCAGCCCACGATCCGAGCGGACAACGGTTGGTGGTTAGCTCCGCCTTACGGCCTTGCATCAGTTTGTAGTCATCCTCGTGGCACGCCTGTAGCCCATGTCATAAGGGCCATGCCGGCTTGTCATGCTCCCCCAACACCCGTTTCTTGTAGAAACAGGGCCGCACGGTAATAAACGTACGGTGGGGCTTGCGCTAGTTAGATGGAACAAACCGTACGCCTCACAAGCACTAGCTGACGACAGCCATGCAACACCTGTAAAAACTTAACTCTTGATGAGTATTAAAGTAATTAGACAAGACATGGTAAGGTGTTACGCGTGATGGCGGGTTGGACAGCATGCCCCGCACCCGTTTGCCCACAGACGGTCTCGTCGTTTGCGTGTCGGCCTTGCGGCTGTACCATGCTGGCGGCAGGCTCAAAGCGTTAGCCGCGGTCTCCATTAAACACAAAGACCGGGCCTGCATCGTTTACGGCCTGGAGTACGCCGGTCTCTAATCGGCTTCCCTACCCAGGCTATCGTACCTCACCGTCAGTGTATATCTCGCAAAGTGCCTTCGCCCTTGGCCCGCTCCACGGGTTCATAGGATTTAAGCCCTTCTCCGTGTGTGGGTCCTGCCCCGATATCACTCAAGCGCTTCAGAAGCACAGGCTACGCACGCTATACGCCCATTTAAGACCCCGATGGGTGGCCCTTACCGTATTGCCGCGACTGCTGGCACGGTTTTTGGACAGAACTGTAAGCATATTCTCGCTCATTATGCAAAAATCGCTCTCGAATTACATTAATTCGACTCCAGGTCGCTGGTTCACGCATTTGCGCATTGACCAAGATCCTTCACTGCTGGACGCTGCTAAGCATCCTGGCATTCTTCCTAGCCAGTGTCGGACTAAAGGCTGTCACCAGTCCTACCTGTCGTTGGGAGGGGAGGCCGCAACCCTTCCCGTAGCCTGCTAGGAGACGAGTAGATTTCTTGGCGAACTTATAATCTTTGAGTATATCCACTATTGACGTGGACCTAGAGGTACTATTCTCGCCTTTCCTGACCGGTTCGCCACAACGTTAGACGTCGTAGACTTGCATGTGTTACACACCTGGAGACCCATCCGGGAGCGCCACGACGAAACGCTCACTCGATCTTTCCTAAACTTCAGATTTTACTCTGATAAAAGACTTGGACGAATGAAAATCCGCCTTATTGTGTGCTTGTTAAAGCACTGTTCGCGTACGATTGTACTCTTTTACCCCTGGTAGTGGGGAGAGCGGGTTAGGAAAGAAAGGGGGTTAGGTGGGGAAAGTGTAAAAACGTTGGTGTAAAGTAGCTTGCTTAGTTCATTGCTGTAATATACAAAAAAGGGTTTGGGAATTAGAGTACTGAATTAAATGCAACAACTCTTTAACTCGTTTGACAAAATCGTCATTTGAGTGACTTCCGGTAACGCCTAAAGTATTAAAAGCGAAATGGAACCCTGTACTTGTGAATAAGATAGAACAGATTTGACGATAGCCTTGCTACTGCAATAAAATTTATAGATTACCCTATCCTACACCCCTATATTGTTGTTGAACGGGGAACGTAGGAAAAGGCGATTGGGGTGGGGGGAATATAATAAAATAGTTTACGTCAAAATAAAAGTAAAGATTAGAAAAGGGTCTGTGGATGGTACGAATAATGAGCGCTGCCAGTGGAGAAGTGTTGATTAGACGTCCATTGACTAGTCTTTTCAATGTTCTATATGTCCACTGACGTCCGGCGCAGAACAACTGTTTCTTGTGATTCGCGAAAATGCTCAGCGAAACAACACAGTTTGACTGATAGGCTATCGATTGCTTGCGTCAAGAACTGTAAATATATTCTAGACTAGAGAAAAATAAGCAAGAAAGAAAGCAAAAAAAACAGAGGACAGAAATGATTATTTATAATCAAAATTAAATTTAAACAAATGAGACAAGAGCTTAGTTACATAAACCCGAGTCGCGAAAAGATGTACAAGATAGGGTAGAACGTAGACAGACATCGCCCAGGCGAGAACAAAAAGAGCCGCAAGGGTCCATGTTAGTTGGTTCACAAAGAAAAATGGCAGTAGTTGAGGCATAATTTAAATAATATAAATAATAATAATAATCCAAGGCGTACGCCAATAGGACAAAACTCGTGAGTGGAAAACGGGGTTATTCTTTAATTGTTTAATAGTTTAATTGTTTATTTAAAGGCTTAAAGGTTTTATTGTGACAATTGGGGAGTTTTCAGACAAAAGTAATAGTGTGTACTACGATTGTGCTGGAATCATGGAGTAAGCGTGTAGCGGTGTGGGAGCAGGTAGGACCCATTCAAGCGTTGGGCTGTGTTGAGTTTCCATTTCGAATGACGGTGAGTCAACAAAAAAGGCAGGTTGAGCCCATGTGTTACCTACGGCTACTGGTTGTGATGCCAGCATGTCGTACATAACATACAGGAACAGCGCCGTTGCCGATACGCTGATTAGACTACCTACAGAACTAACGTAGTTCCAACCTTCGAAGGCGTCAGCGTAATCCGGGATACGTCGAGGTATCGATTTCTTAACATTCCAGAAGAATAGCCACGACTCACGTCGAGGACGAGACTATGACATTAATACTAATAAATATTATAGGTTTTCTTAGTAGGCTTAGCCTATAGTCGTTGAACCGCTGTAAAAATACGGTTGCTAGTGATCTCTAGTGAGACGTTCTAGCCGTTAACCTAAAAGGGCATGTTTACTGATATCTATCTCGCTTAATCACCCCCCTTTCCTATGTGACCCCTCTATCCTACGATATCTTCCGATACGGGGGCAACGTTTTTGGGCGATACCTACGAGGGGGCACGTGTAAAAATCTTTCCATTACATGTTTCTCCGGTCTTAATGCAACGCATAAGCGTGTCGTATCCCAGTTGTCTTACAATCAACCGTAGGGTATTGTCCTAGAAGGAGAAAGAATCATAAACGTAAACAAGCTTTGTGAGCTTTGCTCGTGTTTCAGCCGTCTTGACAACGCCCCACTGTTCCCCCGACTTATCAATAGTTTGTATAGCCAGAAATTCAAGAGACTTAGGACGTCCGTACATAGGGTTACCGGTACGAGCCTTATTGAAGGCTGGTGAATTAATATAACCCGGAGGCGATACCGCCGTCCGGGCGAGGTTTATATCAGTGAACGGTAGCAAACAGCGTATCTAGGTAAAACTGTTCACGTCCTAGTGTAGTATCACGAAGTGTATTCTTTGTAGGTCCTACAATTTCAAGAATGGCCACGGCGAAAGCACCATGGCCGTACTTGATCAGATTTCGTTCTAGAGATCGATAACTGCTAAGTACTGATGGAAACCAATAAGAATTGAGCCGGTTAGCGCCATTTTGACAACTACCAACATAGATACGACCGGTGATGAGATTAACCCATTAAACAGCAACGTTACGAACGGAGTTGATGAGTTCGACACGCGAAATTTCGGCATTGTTGAAAGCGATGACAGGAGGACAAAGCCATTGTGGCTGTCGCTTAGGTCCATGGAATGATATAGTAACTACGGTTAGAGTAAGCGGAATAATGTCAGGCTTTATAGCACCCTGTAGACCTAGGAAGTGTTGGGGCATGAACGTTGTATTAACACCAATGAATAGTGCCCAGAAATGCGCACTGGCAAGATCTTCGTTGTAGGTTCGTCCTACAATCTTTGGTAGCCAGTAGTATAGACCAGCGTAGATGCTGAATACGGCACCCATTGACAGAACGTAATGGAACATTGAGTTACAGCAAGACTATTCTTTCAACACTGATTTACACCAGTGATCAGACTATAATATAGCAATAATGCTCTGACTGTATAGTCGTTGAACTGAAGAATGTAACAGCTCCTTGTTGCGTGCTTAGCACGTTTCCAAGGAATAAGGTCAGTTTTACGCGCACTTAAATTAATGCGCGACTACATAGTAAGTCTTTAAAACCTGTATATTAATACAGGGCTAGTTACTGATCTCGCGATCAGGATCGGACTATATCTTACGTATTAGCCGGACATCAAAGAAGCGAACTAATACGTTATTGCGTGTAGTCTCTACGGAGTCCCTTGTAGGGTTCCCACGGTATTGCCTAATCCCTTTTAAAGTCTGTTGCAAACAGGATTAGGTTTCACCGTTAGCCGATTAAAATCGACCGAGAGTTAACTAATTTCTCTCATAGCAATATGACGGCACGACACTTACTTAAAAAAATGATGACGCAGGTGTGACAGATTCTTAGAACCCTTAATTACAGAAGCTAGTTGATAGTACTTGTACCCTAGTAGTGGATGATTAAGACAATGTTGTACTACTTTTTCAATACCAATTCGATTTGAAATTTCAATTTGGTAGATAGGCATACGGTTATTAGGTACTCGGGGTACCTGGATCGCAAGATGTGATTGACCAAAGAAAGCAAGAATAGCATCGATTAGATAGCGATCGTTACATTGTGCAATAGCAAAGCTGAATTCATAAAACACAGAAGTTCGACGTACCCATGAGCCTTCAGCTTCGATAAATCCAGAAAGCCAAGGAGCGAAGTAAACAGGAATCGTAGTAAATAGAGGTGTGATAGCTTTTCGACCCTCAAGCTTACCACCACGAGTAGCAAAATATTCTAGCATAGACATACCATTAAGAGCCTTTATCATGAAAGAAAGTTGAATTGTCACACGAGTAGTAAGTGGAGCATATTGAGCAAAAAGAGGTAGAATCTTTTGACGGATAGTTTGTGGGTCATTTACAACCCATATAACATAACCGTTCTTAGTGTCGAGCTTAACATTTCCACCGTATGCATTAGCGATTAGCTTAAGCATACTAAGATTAAAGGGTCGAATTGCAAGCTTAACAACAATACGATATTGAAGTGATTTGCTTCGCCAATGATTTACCTGAATTGAACCGTCACCATCAATAAGTCCTACTGTAAAAGGACCAAGATATGACAGAAACGGGTTATTTTTAGGTAGGTGAATCTGTGACAGCAGAGCAAACTCAAGAGTCAGTAGTGCGCCATCAGTGACAAGATTATTTGTATCGTGCATTGCAACATCTAGACTTGCGTTAGCCAGTACTACACCAGTTAGTCCACCGATTGTGAAGAGACCGATGAATCCAAGGGCAAATAGCATTGGCGCTGTAAGTCGAACGGATCCACCGTATGATGTTCCGAGCCAAGAAAATACCTTAATTCCAGTTGGAACGGCAATAATCATACTTGCAGCTGTGAAGTAAGCTCGTGTGTCAACATCGAGTCCTACAGCATATATGTGATGCAAGTAATTGAGTAGCAGATGTCAACAATTAAAGTAAAACACCCACACCGGCCTCACAGCCGGGATCGGACTATATCTTCATCTTTCTACGGTTATGGGTGTGCCGACCCAGTTTTTCGTGTTTCATTATTGACAGCATTCACTTGCTTTGACATCACTCGAATAGCATTTAGGCCTTCAAGGGTAATATGTTGCTTAGTATAGTATGGATTTCGTTCCACTTAACAAATGACGCAGACTTCTTAGTCTTTAGTGGAAAGGCTAGAAAGTAGTTACATACGATATTTAGCCCTGTGATAGAAGAGTTAGTATAACGATAAACTATGTTAGTAGTCTTCCGCAGGTTAACGTATCCGGATCCAAAGAGTGTTCGGATGTGGAGTAGAAGTTGTTCTGCGTCTTTTTGATCAAGTAGAAATCGTATTGTAACTCGGAATCCTATCGCTGCGTCAGCTCGCGCTTGGACTCCAACATTAAAGCAACCTTCAGCGTCAGTAAAACCAGAAAGCCAAGCGTTTAGTAGAGTAGGAACAGGGGATGCAGTAATAAGTTGAAGATTACCCAGTACGTTTAGCCAACCTTGTAGTTGTGTGATTCGCCGTGGAATAACCAGATTGCCGTTGAATGGGTAAGCAAGTAGTCGTACATTACGGTTATTTTCGACAACGAAACGATAGTAGTTTCCGTTTGTAATATGTCGAACGTATCAGAATGGATTGAACTTGGTACAGGATCGCGCCTTGTTTTTGAGTTAGCACAAATCGAGGACGAGACCCATAAACAAGGATAGCTCCGTCACCTTCGGCAAAACCTACAAACCAAGTGAGCCAGTTTGTATCTAGAGGCGGTCGACTAGTTTGTTGCCAATAATGATTGTTGAAAACCGTAAAATCGAAAGATGTTTCGCGTGTAGTCTCTGAGGAACTCGTTAGACTTTGAACTGTACCCCGATTTCCTGCTGATTGGGTAAAACTTATCAGATTTTTACAACAAAAGGTACCGATAAGCACTAGACCGTTCCAGCAAATAGCGAAATTTATTACCATTACTTCACAGTAATGGAGAGCCACCACATACTGACTCCAAACGATAAATCCTAGAATACCAATAGAAGCCAGCGCATAAACCATACCAAGATACTATTCATTTGTATATTGAATAAGACTGTATCTTAAACAACTAATCGATGACTTATAATTCCACCTTTCCTTAAATGTGCTACAAACATGATTATATATTAATCATTTAATTTAGTCCTGCCTCAGTCATACCTGTAAATCAAAAAGTAAAAGTTGTTATTGCAATCTTAAAGGTTTATTATAGATTTAACATTATTGAGCCATTTTTACTCAACTTTTAGTCAGACAGACAGCTTTCCTTGCAATTTCAAAGGTCATTTTTAGTTTAGGAGCCATTGTTGTTTTATTTAGTCTTACATCTCGTCTTGCGGTAGTTGTACTATTTGTTCTGTATTTCAACTGCTGGACTTATTGGTTCCATAATAGCCGTATCACAAATTATACCAATGTCATTTGGAATAAAGTGTGTGTACATGAAAAGGATACATTGAAAAATGTTCCAATAGTTAACAAAAATCGAGATCCAATACAGCTTAATAAGAATGGTTAGTGAATGAGACGATGCAAAACGACCGATTGTCTTTGGGAAATTATCCATAAGATAAGCACGGTAGGATCGCATGAGCTTTAGAAGGCCGATATTAAAATAGGCAACTACTACAAAAATCACTATAACTACCATAAGATAGACTATCAGGTTGTATTGTAGGAATAGAAGGTTGTAGTGCCCAAACACTGGTCCCGGTGTAGTTGGTACACGTTGGGCGAGGTCCTGAGTTACCCACTCGGGAAGATTACGAAATAGGAAACTCCACCAAACTTCCGAATCATCGAGACCTCCACCTGAAGGCGCAAATGAAAATCCGCCATTGCCTGGTGAACCCGGACGATACGGTAGCTCTGGACCACCTGCGCCCTTTAGACCGCGCATAAAGCCACCACCACTTCCTTCCTCCATCTTTGAAATCGACTTTGAAAGTTGGCCGAGAAGAGTTCCACCTGCGCTAATACCCATAAACGTTCCGATCTTTGCAAGTGGTGTGCCCGCGACACTAGAAGCGATCACACCTCCGGCAGTTACAGAACTAGAAACTACAATAGCATTCCCGATGTTACTAGAATTAATAGCGTTCCAGATATGTCCTGCTGTCTCTTGGGGAACACTTACGGATACACGAGCGCTGACAGTTGTATTTGGAACAGGAGACACGTTAACGGTTGAATCAGATACATCACTAGGTGATAGAAGAAAAAAGTGGTTATTAAAGTGTCCAAAGAAAGAAATTTCTTGATTGACAAACCCAACCTTTGTAGCATATGAATAGATAAGACAGTAGAGAAAAATAGAGCAAATAACAAAAATCACAAGCTTTATGAATCGAAGTTGAAACGTACTACTCTTTAGATCAATAAAGAATCCTACAAGGGGTAGAATAATAATAGAGTAACTAAAAAATACAAACAGGATACTATAGACAGTATTAAAAAAAAGGGGAAAATAACTCCAAACGATAAATCCTAGAATATTAATAGAAGCCAGCGCATAAACCATATTAAGATACTATTCATTTGTATATTGAATAAGACTGTTTCTTAAACAACTAATCCATTACTTATAATTCCACTTTTCCTTGTTGCCCCCAAGTGGATTAATTTACTTTATTTACTTTATTTACTTTATTTACTTTATTTACTTGTGAGGCCTTTACCACCAATCTTTGATAGTATTTGACAAGTAGCATTCGTGCTGAAACACAGTCATGAAGTAGCTATCAATAATATGTAGTACATTTCGTGATAGATACAATCCACTAGTACACCAGAGCAGGTCTAAGAAGAAAACGAGATTTTTGAGAAATCAGTACTGTTGTGATGTTTGATTAAGATAAACACTTCAGGCCTGAAACATAAGCATTACTCGAATGGAGTTCTACAGAAGGTAGATAAGTGATATTGTATAGAAAATAAATAGCTTTGAAAACTCTTCACAGCATAAAGGCCGATAATTTACAATTGCTGTAATTTCTGCCTTATTTACCAGATACAACATTAGCCCAATCGTTTTTTAATAAGATTAAGACAAGACGTTGTTGTATTACGATTTCAAGACTGCAATAAAACTTTTTTGATACTGCAAAGTAACCATCATGTTGATCATTCCAGTATTCACTGTAGAAACTTAAGGTTAGAATAAGCATAAATCTATGTTACCCCAAGTGGAGAAATTCGGTTTTTTGTGGTGGAGATTGATTACGTTGAGTACTCACGTACAGTCATTGAGGATCCTACTATAATCCTCATTTGCCCACTGCAAATGTGATATTAAATGGTTTCCTGCGAATAAAAATCATCAATGTAGTTTATGACTAGATTTCAGTTACAAATAACAATAACAAATAGTACTACTAAGACATAATTACGTTCTCGCATATAGTGAGTTTTATTACAATAAATGTAAGGGCTATCTAGATAACCAAATACAGGCTTACCTGAGAATGTACTTACTACGTGGCTAATAATACCGAATCCTGGAATAATCATAAGATAAACTTCAGGATGCATTTATTTATTTCGCGTAATGAAAAATAAACGGACTAAATCTTCGCGTTCCACTTTTCAATGCATCGCTCTCACTCGTCTTTGAATGAAATACAAGAAAGCACTGTTTTGGGCGGAACGCGTTGCGCGTGTAGTCTCTGAGGATCCTACTAAACTCGACCGGTGTCGGTCGTTGGTTTCCTGCTGATTGGGTCCTTCAGGCTAGACCGTTCCAGCATATAGCGCAATGCATTATGAACCCTTTCATAAGGGCCAATTTATCTAACCAAAGAACCCGTACTCTAAAACCTCTGATTTATTAACTTTCTCAGAGGTCCATGTACTATAAATTCTCATATAGAGTTTTATAGCCTTGTGTTTCCTGGAGAGAGGAAAAAGAGAACCGACTGTACATTAAGCACCGTTTCAGGTACCTACAAGTGACCCAGTCTGTAGCGATAGTTTAGACTACCGACGGTCTTTGTAGAAGTATACGTTAACCGTAACACTTGTATTGCCAGTGAATATTCATTTCACCCTTACGCCTGTCGGGGTAAGCATACTAAAAAAGCAGTTTTTTTCTAAAAATTCGCACAGCCTGTAGTATGGACTAGAAAAATGGTACACAGAGTGTTTACTCAATAGGTCTTTATTTTTAAATGACATCTGCCAATTAGAGTTTCACAATTTGTCTCTAGAGAGATTACATTGAACCATTCCCTTTGTTTCCGTTGGGTTATACACTAGTTCCTAGAAGTATTAATTGTAGTTGCCTTAGCCTTAAGTACTGCTCGTGATTGCGGTGATAGATGCTCACCATTTACAATGGATGTTTGAACCTCTAGCCAAATACGATATGACTTAACCTTCTTAGTCTTAAGTTGGTGAGCATTAAAGTAATTAATAACTGGACCCATGTTACGAATACCATTTACAGTTAGTTGGTGAACACCATGAGCAAAATGAGGACGAACTACACCACCAATTAGGGTAGTAAGATTTGTTAGTACTGGAAGATTGATGTCTCCTTGTTGTGCAAGAAGATATCGAAAACGGTATGCTGTAGAGTTACCTAGCAGTGAACAATTAAAACATCCTTCAGCATCAGTAATACCACAGAGCCAGTAATCGTGGATTGTTGGAGTCACCAGTGCACTAATAAAAGGCACAATAGGAGCCTTTGATCGATTATTAAAGGCTTCGAGAAACTTAGCAAAACTAGCTTGCTTTAGAGGAAAGACAAGATTTCCATTGAAAATAGCAACGAGCAGTGTTATATTAGCGATATCTTCTACAATAAAACGGCTAGTTTTTGGGCCTTGCTTGATAACACGACCAAAGCCTAGTGTTTGTTGAATGTAAAAAAGAATTTGAATATGTTGCGTGTTCTGTGTAATCACGAAAACTGCAGTTTTTCGGCTATTCACTGTAAAGCAACCGTCACCTTCTGCAAATCCCACTAGCCATTCTAGAAAAGATTGACTAGGAGTTTCCGTGTTAGGAAAACGCTTAGTATAAAGTGAATAGAATGTTTCGAAATGAAAATCTGAAGGCACAATAGGAATAGTGTATAGTATTGTTTGAAAAAACAGATGTTGATAAAGAATCGGGTCACCACCTCCTGCTGGATCATAAAAGGCAGTATTGAAGTTACGATCAGTTAGAATCATTGTAAGCGCCAATTTTGTTATCATATAACTTAGATATTTTACATTTTCATGTAAATTCAGATTATATATTTACGCCTATCCGTTCTTCAGATGGTGCAAAGAACCCGATTATTATTTATCAGTTTCTTAAGAAATACAATCTTATCACTCATCTCGAGCCCTGTTCCATTCTTCATATAATCATGAATAGTACACCAATCCATATAGTCTATACGCTATCAGCGGAAACCGATTAAGATAAGATTGGAGAATATTAACACTAATAAAACAAGAGCTACAAATACGATATTGTGGAAAAGTAGAAAGACGAATTTGTTCTACTGACACCTTAAGAAAATCAGCAATTGCTGTCATAATTGCAAAATTAGAAAACTTGTGGTAAGTGAAAAAAGACTGTACAATTTCGAATGAAATTGCAACTCGTGGATTGTTGCGATCAGACCACTACGTACCTGGAATGATTTATCTGCATCAATAAATCCGGTAAACCAAGCATTTGAGAATAGTGAAGAAACATCGAGGGGTAGAACTTGAATATTGCAACCAGCACGTGAGTTGAGAATTTCGACAAGCTTTTGAAAGACACGAAGATAGCCGTTAATTATATTCGTTACAATAATAAGACCACTACCCACAGTGTAAACACATGATTGACTAGTCTTTCGGATAGTGATAGAACCATGACCTACGACTGAAAAGTGCAAGCGCTAGATCCTTAATATTAAAAGCAATGCTAATTTGAGGATAGATTGTACCATTTCGGTGTGGAGAAGGAATAATAATAGAACCATCTGAGATCAGCCTGCCATGAGCAAAATTGAGAACAATGAGGCGTATTTGATGTATTATCGTTGAAGGCAATTTTAGAGTTATTACCCTGCTGGTTTACGGCAAAAGCAGTATTTCCAGCATTATACCAAATGTTGTGCCGGCGCTGTATTGAGTACCGGCAAGAACTGGAATACAAAGAACGATAATCACGCTTTGGACAAGCATGGCCCATACAAAGAGAGGCAGACGGTGCATTGTTATTCCAGGTGCTCGCATATTCACAATTGTTGTAATTAGATTCATTGCCAATTTCTGTTATCTTTTTGACTAAAATCTATCACTTTCGTGATCAGTTCAGATTGTATCTTTAAAACATTACCAATAACTCCTATGATATCTTCAGTACAACTCTAGGTTAGATGACTCCAATCAAAGGTCTTTCGGTTACGGTTCATATTATTCTTAATAGAAGCAATTAGTTCAAAATTAATCTTACAACTTGCCTTTTGCATATAAGTATTTGCGCGACTCCAATCTTCATAATCATTTCGCTTAGAACTTATGAAAGGGTGTTCAGCTAGATAATTACGTAGAATATTAACTGTGAGATTACTAGCTCCACGTTGTCGATATTGCGGATGTGTTGTAATACGGCAAAGTTCTACAGTAATTGAAACATACTTAGCAATAAGTGTCATATGATCAAGATTAGGAAATACCGTGATGTGTTTCAACTGCTTGTGTTAACTGTAGCAGTTCGAAGGCGTTGTCCTATGCTTAGCATAATTTGAAATGATGCATCTGCATCGATAAAGCCTGCAAACCATGAGTTAGTAGATAGTCAAGAGCTATCTAGAGGCATAGCAATAATATTGAGACTTGCACGACGGTTATACTTACTTAACAAAACGTTCAATCTTTCTTTCCTGTCCGAAAATAACCATTAATTAGACTAATAACAAGAATAATCCCAGACAAATTACTAATCTTTACAAGTGTTGGTCTTGTTCCATGACCGAGAATTTGTTGAATATATAGAGCTTGTGGTATATCATTAATGTTGAATGTATAATAGGATAAATCGAACCATTGTGCATTGGAATAATAATTGAACCATTCCTATACCTGCGAGCCTAGAGCCAAATCACCCTGAATATGCTTATTTGCATTACAATCGTTGAGGCTACTTATGGTCGATGACCAAGAAGCCTGCTGATTATCCATCTTGGGAATGGTTGTCCCAGCAATTCATGCAAATATTACCTGGGCACACACCCAGCATTGATGAAATTCCTGATAGATGTAGGCTGAAAACGGCGAGGTCAACAGACCCTCCGCTGTGACTTTGTACTCCCGTAAGAGGCATGTACATTGTCCAACCTGACGTTTAGGTTAATATGTATTTTAAGTATATACTGTAGCTTTCGTTACAGACCAGACTAAGTAATCGTGTCGACACGCTGGAGTTGTATTCAGTCGTTGAGCGCAGACAGAGTCTGCGCTGCACATTGGGCCAGCTACGTAGCTACGTGGCTACGTAGCTACGTAGCTAGCCTGTTCATGCAGTATGGCCAGTTTGTACGTTACAGAGGGTAGAAGTGGAACGAAATTAAAACTAAGGAATGGGCTAAGCCTAATTCTATAGATGTGACCTGTCAAAATGTGTTCGTCCCTTGTAGTCTTAAGGGCCTGAAGACGAACGGTGCCTTCTGGTGTCTTATGACCATGGCTCATCACCAGACGATGAGCCTCCATCCAATCGAAACTGTCGAAACGCTTACTTGTAAGAAGTGGATGTTGAGCGAGATATTCCTTGAGATTCTCGCGAGATTCGATGTTCTTCACGACAACTCCGACAACTTCCTCGACACGAACTTCTGATCGTGCCCGCATACGGTTTTCTACCGTACCGCAAAGAGCAGTAACTACGCTTGCCTTGAGATCGGCCCATGAGTTACCTAAAATCGCATTAGGCACTTGGGTAGAGAAGTCGTACGTCGATAGCAAGACCATTAACGGGATTCGAAAGTTGAGTTGAAAGCTACCGTCAGTTTCGATCATTCCTGCAAGCTAACCATTAGACAGAAGTAGAAGGAGGAAGAGCTACAATAGTGAAAAGTGAAGTGTTAGCGTTAAACCAATTAGACATAACGTGGGTTGCGTGAACCTTGGGTCCACGCATGTATCCGTTAATGAAAACGAGTACTGCGTGCACTTGATTCATGCCTTATATAGTACGTTGTGCGTTTGAGGAAATACCTCCTGATGGCTTTAAGTTGGGGTAGATCGTGTGTAGGAAGATGAAGCTTGATGGCAGGATAACGTAGCTACGTAGCTACGTAGCTACGTTGCTTACCGGTTGAAGAACGAAGAGATGTTGGAGTATAGAGCTGTCCATCCCCTTCAAGCATGCCGGCAAAGTAGCAAACTGAGGCGGACTAGACAAGCAGGAGCTGACACCACGAAGGGTAAAACACATTGACTGAACATTCATAAATAGTGTTGACGTAAAAACAACCCATACCTTGTTCGACAAAGATGCTAGCAAGAAGTAGCATAATCGCTGGTGGTAGAAGCCAGAAACTTACATTGTTTAGCCGTGGAAAAGCCATCACTTTTGTAATCACCTTTAAGGCTTCGCTGCTTTGCAGTAGCGGTCAGACTATATCATCACCTAACCAGGTGTAATGGTAAATAGGTGTCGGGTGTTTATAGGTAAGTCGTTGGACATGTGGCATGTTTCGAGTGGCTTGATTAATAAAGCTTCCTCGTAGTTTTCCGATTCGTGATGTGCCTTGGCACATCAGGACAATGAGCATTCTTATTCTATATACACCGTGCAATCTAGAATTGTGAGGTGATGACACGAGTACGCGCATCGTTATTCCATAAGCCCCCCCCCCCTTTAACCACATTTTGCGATTGGAAAGGGGGGGGGGTCCCGTACAACCTTGGCCTTATTGCGTCCAGCTACTGTTAGGTGTTCCTTACGTTGCATTATTTCCACGCATGTCTAGCCTGTTAAGTCGCTTACTACGTACAGAGGGTATCGGTCAAGATAAGCGAGTATAACCTTCAGAGATGCCACAGTCAAGTAGTGTCTGTCGACCAGCATGAGTAGAGATGTTAAGGTTGATCCCGAAAGCTACTGCGATGAGAGGATCAACCGATTCGTATGAATCGCCCGATGCAGGATCAACTTGACGTTGTTCAATACGTACTCGAGCCTCCGCTCGGTCCTTTCCGCTACCATACTGTGGCCTTTTCGCGCACCTTGATTTGAAAGTAACAAACTTGCCGTCAACATCGAGAAACCCTGCGAGCCAACCGTAGACGGGTAGAGCAAACACGAAACATGACTGAGCGTTACCAATGAAGAAAAGACATGTGGAGTGCAGGAGCAATAACTCCGATTATTAGGGTGAGGCCAGGTGAAGTCGTATTCTCAAATGCCTTTGAGGATGCAAACGTAACCGCATAGATGAACTCGTAGTGCCTGTGCAAGGGCAAGATCAGCCAGGTTGAAAGTGGTGTGGTGTGAGGAAGCATGGATCGTATAAGGAATCCAAATGTTACCATCCCAAGACCGGCTAGCCACGGACCTAGTACACGGTGTTGTAGAATATTAGCTTTGTTGTTATCCGGAGCTCCCACAAGCATAGGTGCAATATAGTTTCCAAATCCTGCCATTGACGGAACAACCATGAAGTAAATCATAATAATTCCATGTGATGTTGCAATCACATTATACAGTTGGTTATCTCCAGCAAGAAATTGGCTACCAGGGGCTGAAAGTTCTAGTCGAATAAGCACGCTGAAAGCGGTACCCATAAGACCAGTCATTACAGCGTAGATAAGATAAAGTGTACCAATATCCTTAGCATTTGTCGAGTAAAGCCAACGAGTTATAATGTGATTATATTGTCTTTGGCTATGATCTATTAAACTGGACCACGAGAGTCGTGCGATGGGGCAGCTAAGATAAATAGCTTTGCTAGTCCGTATCCCCCTTACCACAGATCTAGGATCTTTTGTCTTTACAGCCCCACCCGTACCCGTTGTCCCACTTTGTGGGTGGAAAGAGATCGGGGTTTGTAGTGTTTAACTGTCTGATAAAGAACTTATTAGTGACGGGTGGTCTAAGAGTATGATACGATCCGGATTAAGCGAGTGTAGGCAACTAAAGGGATTGTCGGGAACGCCTAGCCAGCAGCCATAGTGGGAGGCGTTAAACGCCTAATTTACAAGAGAAGGATTAAGTATGCATATTTTATCATTGCTTCGTATGTTATCGTAGTAGGGCTATTTGTCTAGGAGAAAGCACAATTTTGTTAAGACACCATGACGATGAATGATCTTACTGCCTCAATGTAATATTCCCAAAGGAAACTAATGACAGACAACCCCGCGAACCGAACCATCCAAGTAGCGGCAGGAAAAGACATCAACCGAGACCTCGGTAGTAGCGGTGAGCGAAACCGAGCTAGCCTAGTCACGTAACATAAAGTAGTAAAGCTAACGTAACGCTAATAAAAACGTCTATTAAACATTTAGAACATAGAGGGTAATATTCCCGTAGCAGGTTAGCGCGTGATTTAACAAAAAACCTGTTTTTACCCGAGTAACGAGGTTGCCCCCCTCGTAGATATCGCGCAAGCGTACGATATCTACGAGGGGGGTGATATGTAGAGGGGTACCGTCCCCCAGGCTAAGTATGGCATGCTGAGCGATAGTGTAGAGTACCGCGAGGGAAAGGTGAAAAGAGCGCCATTGGCGAGTGAAATAGAACCTGAACCGGCAATCTTATGAGCAGTGGGAGCCAGGCTGGAAGTAAACCCAGGCGGTGACCACGTACCTCTTGCATAATGGGTGATATTAACGCCCAAAAACACAGACCCTCACAAGGGTCGGTGTCTAACTGACTCAAGGCGGAGTACGCCGGTAGAGGCACCCGACATACGGATCTCTGCTAACGGTGAAGCTCAGCATTGACGCTGACGACACCGTGGGAGGCTAAGCTTAGTGCTTGCCCCTGTAACGACTGGCGGCTATTATGCCGCCATCCGCTGCTGTCCGCAGCGGGAATAAGGTCAGGCCGGTATTTATTTCCAAGGACAACACACCAAAACTCAATCGTGCAACTACACTAGCGTACCTGGTATCCCGGAAGCGCTCCTTTATGCTCTCAGCCCAACAAAAGAGTATTCTCGTCTCCTCGGGGATGCTCACTTATCACGGGCGGGGAGCCTCAGCCGGATTTGAATACACTCATAAAACAGTAAAAAAGGGCCCATACATTAGGCATCTTTACGAGAAGTTCAAGGCTGTCGTGAATACAGCTCCTGTGATTCGAGAACAGTCAAGCCACAGACTTTTCCTCATCTGTCACCGGGAAAGCTATATTGGTCTAGCCACTTTTCCACTGCCACACGACCTATTTGACGTCTAAAGATCGTTCCTGTTACAATTGGATATATTCTGGACGTCGTTGCCCTCTCGTACTGGTTTATGGATGATGGTTACGCCTGGTCCTTTGGATTCGCGACCGAATGTTTTACGCTTGCAGAAGTAAAGCTTCTTGCTGCCGCCCATCAAGCAAATTTCGGTCAGCACAATTCGACCATACCTAGACGGCCACCGTCTGTGGTTCCTGAGCGAGTCTCACGACGTCTTCGTAGCCCTTGTTTGGCCCCACCTGTTTCCTCTAGAACCCCTTTTTCCTTGACGATAGAAGGGGGAGGGAAGGTTGGTCTAGCCTAGCCCTACATTTCCTCAATGGCCTTTGTTGCCCCCCTTAACTTTCTTTAAGTGTAATTTCCTTCCAGGGTAGTACGGAAACAGTATGTTGTGACAGAAGGAGCACTGAAATAAATAGGCTACTGGGATAGGAAAGCATGAAAGAAAACACCACCTGCAAAGTTGCAGGCGCTTGGAAAGCGTGACGTGGATAAGTTCGTTTCTTGTAAAGTAGACGCCGGTAAGGTATAGTCTGACCCGACGCGCGAGCGCCGGATAACATTAGTGGATCTAGCCAGCCACGTCGGCAAGGTCAAAAGCCCCAGCGAACGCGACTACCTGTCCTTTTTACGTTATGACAGGGTGGAAAAAGAAAGTCGACGTGGCCGCACCCGAGACGTGGTGAGCTACCCTTGGCCAGGCTTTTATAGGCCGAACGGGTCGGCGTTGCAGTGCCGTCCGATGAGCTGAGGGTAGGGGTGAAAGGCCTCTCTAACCACGAGCTAGCTGGCTCTCCTCGAAACACGTATTAGCGTGACCCTTGAATTCTTTCCTTTCCCGGAAAGTTAAGTGCATGGCTGTACAGCACTGGCCGCCGCAGTAGCTTATTAATATTGTTCTATATTTGGGTTTCTTAATTAGCCGCGCCTATGGGGGGCTTCACCGCCCTACCTCCGGCCGCCAACCTCGGAAGGCCATCGCACTGGTACCAAGGAGTCAGACCGTAGGCGACAAGGTCCACGGTCGAGACGGAAACAGCCGTCAGCGCAGTTTTAGGTCCCAAAGTAACTGCTCAGTGAATAAAAGGTGGTTGTGGCCCAAAGACAGCCGTGCAGTGCGCTTGGAAGTAGCGACCTGCTAGTGATGGTGTAACAACCCAGCGGCCTACGGGCACATGGCGCCGACAATACACGGGTCTTAGGCAGTTCACCGTAGCTGCGTCCCACGACATAACTCTGGTAAAATTCTCCGTTTGCCCTACTCTTATAACTGCGAAACCGGTTATCTGGTGAGGTAAGACTAAGCGGGGCTATCGAACGTAGGTAGAAAAGAGTTAAGCGACTGAGTTATCTGTTCAACCCCCCCCCCCTCTACAACATTTATGTTACCCCCCAACGTACCCACCCCCAACAATAAAATATTGTTGTTGGGGGTGGGATGATGTGCGATACCTACGAGGGGGGCAATATAGAAAAAGGGGGGGGGGGGTTGGGTTGGGTTGTGTCGTGGAGGGTAGAGGAGCACTCGGCGTGGTTGAAGGGTTGTCTGCGATAACCTGAACATAGCCGAGGAGCGTATGGTCACATGAGTAGCGTAAGCAGGTTATAATACCTGCCGCCTGATGAGGAAGGGTCCCTCAACAACGTTAAACGTATGAGGTTAACAACGGTCTCTAAAAAAAGGTGCTAATTAATTAAAAAAAAAGTAAAGGCATAACTATTTTTTGATGAGTTTCTGATTAAGCGTCTCTACATCTTGTAGAGGCCAGGAAGATAAGATCAGCTGGCGAGGTGAGCCCCGAAGGATGACAACCGCCGATTGTCATGGTAAGGGTAAAAATCATCGTTTTGTCAATCTGAGGAAAACCCAGGATTGACAATACTGGCGGAAAGTTTCTTGATTTCTAACGGAGCTGTCCATGACATGGAAAAAAAGGAGAAAGGGACAGCTAGAGTCTATTTTTTACCGTGCCCTAAACCGACACAGGTCCTCAAGTGGAGCACACTATGGCGATGGGGTAAGGCTGCATAAGGAACTCGGCAAACTGCGTCCGTAAGCTTGACAAGAAGGACGACCGCTTACAGATAATCTTAACACTCGTTCGTGATTGAAATAAACTCAGGAAAAGGATAGAGGGAAAAGCGTAAAGTAAGCGGTGTCACATAACCAGGAGGTACGACTGTTTACCAAAAACACAGGCCCCCGCCACCCAGTCTATCTGGTTTGCATGGGGGCTGAGTCTTGTCCAGTGCCGAGGGCTCGACGAGGACAGCCATACGTGGTTGTCCCGGACACCCCGGTAAACGACCGCCCTAACCATAAGGGTGCTAAGGTAAAAGCTGCCCTTCGATTTGTTCGCTGCATCTCATCAAAATGCGGGAATATTTATAATTGTCACCCCTTCCTTATTGACGAAAGTTCGCGGAAGGAAAGGGGAAGGTACGATGAAACCATTGTAATAATCCTACACTAATAAACGACTTGCAGGATGTTTTTCACATCTTCAGAGACTACGCATGAGACGTGGTTTTCTTACTAAACAAAACACAAAAATCCAATCAAAACACATTTTTCCTTATTTTTTACATCCTGATTGGTTTGTTGCTTTTTCATTCATCCTGCATGGATTTCTGGATTTATTGATGGACAAGGGACCTTACATGTTGCCATTCAAATAAATTCAACCTAGGATACCAAGTCCAACTTCAATTCGCGATTTGGCAACAGATGCAACTCTAATATCACTGCCATACCACCCATCCCTCAATACTGTGGAATACAAAGCGGAGAATGGTGTAGGCACAGTCGTTGCAGATGGTTCGCTTAAGGTTCAGTATCGTGTAAGTTCGCTTATTGAACTTGAGACTCTTTTCATGCTACTATCCACTGGTGACACAGTAGCGACTAGACGCTGAAGCATTTCGACAAGTACATGCAATGATGAAGGAAGGAAAGCATCTAACCCACCCCCCTACCCAATAACAATATTTTATTACCCCCCCGGGAACGTAGGAAAAGGCGATATCTACGAGGGGGGAACAAGAAGGTCTCGAAGCAATCCGAGGCATTCAAAAGTCGATTAATCGAAATCGGCAAGTTTGTTACTTTCCTTAAGAAAACCACGATGATATAGTCCATAAGTTCTATTTTTAGAGAACTTAATCAGAGCGAAATTCCTTGGCCGCTAATTACGGTCCCGCATGAATAGAGTCACGATGCCTCTGCTGTCTCGTGCAGCCCCCCAGCGAAATTGAATTGGCCGTGAAGATGCGGTCTACGTGCGGTTGGACGGGAGTGCGACCTGCAAAGCGCGCTCAGCATTGCAGAGATATGGCGCATTAGCCATATCGTTCTGCCTAGAATACTCGCTTCTACGTGCCCAAGGAGCATGCGTATGGGGTAACTCTACGTGTGAAGCCTCCCTTAATCCACCTCACTTTATCCTATGGTCAATAGCTATAGCGGTTAACGAGGTGGTGGGCTAGCCCTCTATGGACAGCAATGACGCGAATCTATGTAAGCCCAGTTCACAGGGCAGGTTAGCCCCCCTCGTAGGTATCATCCCACCCCCAACAACAATATTTTATTGTTGTTGGATAGGGGGGTAATGTAAAAGATGTTATGGGGTTGTACTTCCCGCGTACAGCCCGCGAGTCTAGTTTGCAACTGGGTATAGTAGGGTCCTAAGGAGGGAGTATGTCTGAGCGTGAACAGGGTAAGCCCTGTCGGTTATCTCAATATAAATTGAGCGACGTCGGCGCGAGCCGGCGCAGCACAGACAGGGTAAAGGATGTCCGATTAAGCTTAAAGGGTGCTTGTAATGAGCACCATGGCAATTTGTGGTAGGTTAGCACCTATGACCGCAATGCGCCGGGGAAGCTATCTGATCTAACTCAGACTAGCTTTCTGCAGACTTCGGACTGGCTGATATTTATCGCTTAAGAAAACCGTGTTAATGCCTACGGATTACACAGGGCTTAAAGCAAGTACCGTAAGCGGTGGCACCGCGGTGGGTCTAACATGTCGATACCCGTCCTGCTAGTAGCAGAAACGTAGCAAGAACGTCGGGACCTAGGAAGGCTAACTCCCTGACCCTCGGTAGCACCGGCCTAGACCAACCGACCGCTTAAAAGCTAAACACTAAAGTTACAACCATTTTCCTTTTTCTTGCTTCGTCTTGGAATTTTATCCTGACATTTGGTCTTTGTATTAAGATTCTAATCACTTATAGTCTTCTCCTTGGAGGATAGACATTTTCTTTTCAGGCCTAAATGCCGTTTTCCCCTTTAACAAGCCTGTCGATTCTAAAACCTTTATTGCCGTAGGCGCTGTGGCAGCTGGAGCATCCAACCACGACTTCACTAAGGCTCCTGTTGAAGGTCTTCAACCTTGGTACGTAACGGGCCTTGTGGATGCTGAAGGCCATTTTCAAGTAGGTTTCCAAACCAAGTCCAATGGCTCTGTGAGTGTCTATTTTGAAGTAAAGGTGACCCAGAAGGTTGACAGAAAAAAGGGCGGGTGTTCTACATGGCCTTGTCGCCTTTACTTCAAAGGCGCTTAACCTTGCATCCTTTAAGGAAGCTCTACTTGTAGTCACCTTCCTGCCAACGGCGGCGACGTCATTAAACACGTACGAATTATTAAGGCGTCCATGAACAAGGGTCGACATGTGGCTGACAAGCACGCTTCTGTCTCGGTTGTCGACCTTAATCCAGCATGGGTTTCAGGCTTCATCGACGGCGAAGGTTGCTTCTATGTATATGTTTCAAAGCCTGGAAAGCGTCAAACTGTAGATCTGACTCTAGAAATTAGCCAAAACGGTCACGATGGAGCTATTCTTCAATCTATTGCCCAGTTTTTCGGGAGCGGATATCTATCTCCTGCCTTTGACTATACTAGTCTTGAAAACGTCATGCGAGTTCGTTCTAAGGTTGCCGTTAAGGTGCGCAATGCCAATGCGATTGCAGCCTTTCTTGCCAAGCATCCTCTGCTTACTCGTAAGCGACTTGACGGCGAAGACTTTATGCGAATCCACACCCTAGAGGGTATACATCTTAACCCTGCCGGCCTGGCACGCATCCGGGCTATCAAGGCAGGAATAAATCGGGGACGTGCCTAACACGCAAACCCCAACGCTACGAGTCGGTCAAGTGTAAGGCCTTCTCTAGCGATAAGCGATCGATAGATGCTCGAGCTGTATGCGGTGAAAGCCGCACGTACAGTTCCACGGAGGGGAAAACCGCGTGAGCGGTCGACCTATTCCTACAGACCCCAGCAGCTTTACTGGAGCCTGCCACAGTGCTAGTTTGGGAGCCACGGTAGTGCAACAATGACCGTTTAATGGCTACTGCTAGTTCTAATACTTATTTGTTTTTCCCGTAAGGAACGGGAACTGCACCGAGAACAATGGCTGGTGGCTAGTTTTACTGGGACGGTAGCCTCCCATAATGTACCGGAGGCCTCCAATACTACACCTGACAGGGATGGAAACCCTGGAGGTTATGAAGAACCTCAATAATACGCAAGGGCAGTAAGTGTAGTTGACAGTTAGGCCGATAGGCCGAGCAGGCGCGCAAGCGGGGCCTAGTGATCCGGCGATCCCGTACGGCAGGGACGCCGCACATGAGATTAAAGTTCTGAATATTCTAGTCTCATAAAATAAATAGAATAACTGGCATATAAATAAATTACAACATGACACTACAGGACTTTGTTCGCTATTTCGAAATAAGCAAGGCATCTACAAGTGGACAAATCTAACAAATCGTAAGTTTGTCGTAGGATCAAGTGTTAATCTTACTCGTAGGCGAAGGAATATCTGAATCCAAACTTAGTTTTCATCGAGGAGAATGTATCGAGTTATCCTAAAGTATGGTTTGAATGCATTTGACTTGTGACAAGAGTCTAACCTCTCATTACACGCCTTCGAGAGCAAGATACTAAGTACATCACTGAACTTAATCCAGAATACAATATTCTACGTCTTGTCAATATTCGCATAAGTCACAAGCTTTCTCCGGATACTCGAGCTCGAATAAGCGCAGCAAAGAGTACAGTTGAGGCTCGCGCTCTAATCAGTGCTGTTCGTAAGGGCGCAAACAAGCAAGCCAGTTCAGATGTTTCACGAGCGCTAATGAGTCAAAAAAGCACTTGCACCAAGACTGTCCATGTATACAATAGTGAATAAATACTACTGAACATTTATCGCTCAATTACTGATTGTAGCTTTGCCACTGGTATTAGTCAATCAGACGTAACCTTGTCCAAAACATATATCATTTTACATCGTATTCGATTATTCCAGTGTTTGTTTGTTTTTATGTGATTTCTGTAATTTATTTATCTAACTGTGCGTGACCTCAATTTAAGACATTAAATTGTGCATACCTCTATATGCGGGAAAATTCTCAAGTGCGAACTATCCGCAGGCTAATTATAGCCTCAGAGACTATACGAGGTACTTAACTTGAATACTAGTTAGGATGAGATAGTCCAATAGTAGTAAATATAAACTACTACCTCATACGACGCTGGGGATACCTTTGATGTCTCGTTGCAAGTAATAATCTAACTAGCATCTTTAAATAAGCTAATTGCTTGTAGGCTCTACGCCAATGAGCAGCGTGTATTAGAGCACGTCCAACGACTAGGTAAAACCAAAACTTTACCCAAGAACGCTTATCGGCCAACTGTTTGTATGTAGCCGATGACATAGTCTCAACCATCTCGAGAGAAATGGCTAGCCAATAAGTGCAATAAGATATTTGAACAGGGTTATAGCGCACGAGAGTTCACATTGCCTGCGCTACTTGCCACCTGGCGAGTTCTTCTTCCAATCCATCGAAAACAAAACAGTAAGACCCACTAAAATTACCTATGATTACTACTGCAAGCCTTTTGCGACCTCGATATGCCGCAATATATTAAGGATGTCCTTGTTGGAAATCTATTTGGAAACGGACATCTTAAGAGCTCTCAAGGTTTTATGTTTGCTCAAAGTACTATTCACAAGGAATATATCCTATTTGTGTTTGCCATTTATGCTGGTTACACTAGAGCTTTCGTTTCGAAGCTTTCTAGATACTCGCTACAATAAAACGCATTCTAGTCTTTCTTTTTCTCTACGTTCTAGCCAAGCTCTGAAAATTCTACATCAAATTTTCTACGATAACCGTGTTAAGGTGATTCGTTGGGAAACACTCTTCTGACACCATGTGCACTTGCATTTTGGATCATGGACGATGGTCAAAGCGAGGGGGTGTGTACGGATATATGCAGAAGTATTTAATCTTGTCCTCATTCTTGAAATGAAGTTTGGACTAATATGTACTATTATACTAAGAATTACTCAAATCGAACTAAGCCTTACTATCGTATCTATATCCGTGGAGATTAAATGCCTCTTCTACGATCACTTGTAGCGGAGTACATGCATTCATCTATGATGTATAAGATTAAGTAATTTTAATGTTCTTGGGTAGTGGGATTGGAGAAATAACTAAACACTGCACTTATGGTGCTGTGACATCGGGGATCGCCGGCGGCAACGCCGGCGTAGACGTCAACTATATGCTAGAACACCTTAATTCACTTCAGTACTGGAATAATTTCAGTGATCATTTGAAGTGCTAGGTCAACCAGCAGGAAATAAACATCCTCAACGATCACACGTTGACAACCGTTATTGAAGGAACTCAAGTAGATAATGGTTGAAAATATGATCTTTACCTTATTTTAAGGTATATTAGCGATGTCGACGTCGAGTTTAAATGGGTATTTTGCTGGTACGTCTCAGAACAGAGATCATCAGCAGCTCGATACCATGCGAGTTCAACGACTGACCAACCCGAATACATTCATAAAGACAGCGCTGGGTCATAAGCGTGGTCTAGGGAGGAGCTGACTGGCTTCACAGTACGCGACCCTCGGATACCTCCCGTTCACGTCCTAAATCATAACAATAAAACAAACATGCAAATTTTTTCATTTCTAATAAAAGCCATTAATAACCGTCGCGACGGATACCATTTTTCTTCAAAGTACTGGCAAGATTACAAGAAGACTCTACCACCAGTTCCAGTAAGCCTTATCGAAGTACTCGTTGGTATGATTCTAGGTGACGCTACAGTATTCAAGCAAAGCAAGGAAGCCGGGGTAAACGCGGAACAAGGTTACAAGCAACATAGCTTTATGGAACACCTTTTCGCCCTTTTTTCTGTCTATCGCTTTATGGATACTCTTGCTGTTACTCTTTCGCATGGAGCCAGCCAATTCAATTCGTGCCGGACTTATCAAGAGCTATTGGTTCAAGACTTTCTCGCATTCTTCTTTTACAATTCTTTATAACCTATTCTATCTCAATGGCATCAAGGTTATTCGGCCTGGCCTTGTGATAAAATATGTAACTGCAGTTTCACTTGCGTATCTTGTCATGAGTGACGGTTCTGTAAAAGGCAAGTCACTAACGCTGCACACCCACACAAGCCGAGAATGTTATTGTCAGCAAGGAACTTAACGCTAAGTTCGGTTTTTCTTCAAAGGTTGTGGCTCATAAGTCATACTGGGTTGTGGTTTTCCCTTCTTCGGATGGTATAAAGCTACGAACCATACTGGAACCTTATATTATTCCTTCTATGCAGTACAAGCTACCCAAGATATAATACTCCCCTTTTGAAGTATTATGATACAGTCTAATCCAATCCGAAAGTGTTGGATGGTCTTTAATCAGACCTATCGGGGTCGACTCAGCTCCTCCTCCTGGTGTACAAGCTGGGAAGGGTCCTGCTGTTCGCAGGTTAAAGAGCTACGTGAGTTGGGTTAATACTTAAAGCAGAAAACAAGAGCCCAACTTTGGCTCATCTACGCCTAAACAAATCGGTCTCATTACAGGAAAAAGGAGAATTTAACCTTAACCTGAAACACAGCTTAATCTGAGTTCAACGACTAAGAATAATTATTCTTAAATGAACCGACACAATTTCAATTGTGATAATATAGTCTGCTCTGTAACGTAAGCTACAGTGGATCTTTGATCGTTAACATATAGGTCAATACGACGTGTAATACAACACGGACAATTTAACTAAAAACCTGTTTTTTTACTAAGTAAAAATATGATCCTGTCCCTGCCGGCGGGTTGCCGGCAAATAGGTTAAAGACATAAACTAACCATAATAACACAAATGACAACTGCACTGAACTGGGCTTTAACAACTTCAATATTTGGACTTTTTTTGTGAGTTTTACAAAGATTCCTATCAGTCTTGACATTCTCGTATTCGCAGTCTGGCCTATCAATACAATATTGCCATTAATCTTCGTGCCAAATGCTTCGAACATTGCAGCAGCTAAGAAGGATATGAACAACAGGGGCGGGATTTCTATTTAATACTGTGATCGTCCACTTCGGTGTCTGTCGACATATCTTGTGGGCTAAACAAGAAACTTTCAGCTGACATGCTTGTTTACGGTTATGGGGCTTTTACTCTCATTTTTGTCGAGGTGTACGAGGTAGATAGCATTACATCAAAGCTACTTCACAACGGATGCCCCTCTATCCTACATACAACAGAAACAGAAAGAGTACAGTTTCTGTAGGATTTGCAATAAGCAAGCACATGACCGAGCAAGATCGATGACAGGCTAAGTAAATGCGAATTAAATCATTTAGGGAGAAAAAAAAGTTCATTACGTGTTTGAATCAGTAATGGATTTACAAGTGTCGACAATCCTAATATCACTATCAATATTTCTTATTACGAACTTAGTGCACTACTACTTTCCCGTTGTGTCTCACTTGGTCGTTTATCTTTCTACTGTAGAGAACCATTCAAGTACGCAGAAACTTATACAAACCTTCAGATTTCTGCCTAGATTGCTCCTAATCTTTCTGTTTGGGGACTCCTATATAAAGCTCATGTAATATAACATCGTTACACACATCATGATTTTGTAGAACTTGTTCCACAAGTTATGTCACGTTACGATATTAGCAAAACACAACTGCGACGATTACATAATTTCCGAGTCCCGTCAAAGGAATATTCCTGTTCATGCTCCTTTTTCCTAATTACTAATTAGTATTAAAAAAGGTCATACGAAATTAATTATTATTCCTTATGTGTTTATTTTGTCCCAATATACAGTCTTTATGTTATTCGTGTTTGACTTGCGTCGTTAAAAATAGTTAAATGCTGGAAATTCTCTTAACGAGATAATCAGCAAGTCACAGGTTTTCCTTAGTAGACTTCAGAGACTACTAACTATGTCATTTGTGTAGACTAATGATGATGTATAGTCCCTTCCATTTCGTGAGGAATGGTTTTAGTCCTTTTTTGGATAAGAATAAGGTTTAAAAAGTCAGTATGGCTCCTCTCCTCCGCACGAAGCGACTGTCAACTCTGGGCACACCCCTAGTACGAAAGGACCGGCGGTGTACGCTCCTATGGTGGACCTATCGTTGGCCCTACGGCTGGCGTAGTAGGGTAGCTATGAGCGTTAGGGTTAAGGGCTGAACGCCTCAATGCCACGAAGCCGGCCAGCTGAGACAGTGAGGCACGAGGTAGACTACCTCGAACCCTCTTGACATATTCGCCTCTCTTCTACGTACCCCACCCCACTCCTCATCCCGCTATTGCCCTTATCCCGCCCCAACAACAATTTATTGTTATTGGGGGCGTTGGATAGGTTCCGTAGGAAGGTAGAAAAGGGGATGTGGAATTGGGGGACATATGAAAAGGGGTAATAGGCTGCACGTGTATACGCCGCAAGGCGCCTAGCGGAGCAGTCCTAAATTGCCCAAAAGCCTACACTCACCGTATCGCCCCTACACCCTCCATTGACCATTTTCTTGTTCACTGCCTACTGGGAGAAAAAGAAAAATCCTGTCCTGTATAACTTTATCAATTTAAACTAGAGTGATGAGACAGGGGGAGTTCAAGAACCCACCTTTCCCTATCCGTTTTCCGTAATATTCGGGAGCTCGCTAGGGGTCTTGCACCCGGATTGCAAATCTGCGGTGGTGGAGTTCAACTCTCCACGAGCTCTTGCTTTTATTGTTATGGCAGTACACCTAAACGATTATTCTATTCGCCCTAGTGTGATAAAAAGGTCAAAACACTAATTCTATATTAACCCCCTACCCAACCCCCCCCCCCCCCCCAAACCTAAACTTATCCTACCCACCCCCTCATAACAATATCATATAACCCCCCCTCCCCTGAAAGACCGATAGATACAATACGGGATTAGGGGGGGGGTTGGGAGTACAAAGAGGGGGAAAACGGGAAAGGGGGTCAGGGGGGGAGTTATTCTTGGAGTCGAGGGGCATCGTACAGTGGTAGTATGCGGGTCTCCAAAGCCCTCGACCGTGGTTCGAGTCCACGTGCCCCTGTTTGCCTCAGGGATATCAGATAACACGTCACTATCCTCATTTCGATAAAGGCGACAGTGGCATAACTAGCTTTCCTTGTTTGTTTCCAAACTTATGTCACAGGTCCTAAGGCGATGCCAGCGGCGGTTCGACTGAAGGCGGCCGGTCCAAGGTATCAGGCCCGTCATTTCCGCCTTAATTGATACTTTATATATATAATTATTCACGTCACAACTGGACAGAATTATCAGTTTGTCACGTGTAAAATATCCTTAACCTCTGTTTCCGGGTTCAAGGGGGTTCGACTAGTGGTTAGGTCAATGTCCTTACGCGACGTCAGCGGCAGTTCGACTCTGCCATCCCCTACTGCCCCGTGTTTAGCGCGGGGATTCTTCCCGCGGATATGCCTACACTTAGCGCCCTGTAGGCTAAGGCATGTTTTCTATGAGTTCACTCAACCTATACGCAACGACTCTTCGCTGCGACGCCCCCGAGCCCTGGCATATGGGGTTCCAGGATGGAGCAAGCCCAGCTTTTGAAGGTATGACGGAACTTCACGACGCGATCTTCTTCTATCTAATCGTCATTGGTGTAGGCGTAGGTTGGTTCATTGGTTCAGTCGTCCTGAGTTTCGGCGAAGCACGTGCACCTCTAACCCATAAGTATTACAATCACGGAACACTTGTTGAGCTTATCTGGACCGTAACCCCAGCTCTTGTTCTAGTGGCGATCGCATTTCCAAGTTTCAAGCTACTCTACCTAATGGATTATCAGTTTTCTATGGAGTTTATAGACGTGGAGTACCAAAATAGCACTGCATCAGGGCATAACACTTAATATGAGCTTTACCCGACAGGTCCGCGAACAGATAAATTTTCCGGTAATAATCATTTCACAAATCGTAGGTCTACATCTAAGTATTTCAGGTACGTCTGTGATGCCAGCTAAGTTTTCTTATGCTAGTACTCATTCACTATTGTAATAAGCTACCTCGGCTTAATCTATCTGTGCGGGGAGGAGAGGAATCACGAATAACCGAATAACCGAATAATAGCAGTAGCTTCTCTTGCCACGCGGTCCTACCCTACATCAATACCGTTTTTTCAACACCGTCACGAACGGTGTAATCATTAAGTCGATTCGTATCCTGCCGTACCTAATACCGCTGGCACAGTACGACAAATCAAGCGTCGCGGGCCGAAATTTCAATATTCACACTAAGAATTTGACTTTTTCTGACGTATGTCTTCTATGGTGCACTAGGCCTGATTGTCTGTGTGCATCAGTATAAGAATGGGCCCGTGATTTAGATTCCTGTTGTCTCCATGCCACTTGTGCGTGTTCTGCCCCACATCAATGCTCTATAAATTTCCAAGTTGTTTGTCCCCTTCAACGACAACGTTGTAGTGAAAACATTACTATATGCTAGAACATCCTTTTTCTTATGCGTACTCTATAAGGTTATAACCGCAAAAGTTAGGACAACTAGCAGGGAACTTAGTTTCCTCAGAGACTCTACGTAATGGTCCTTTATCATAAAGGATAAGATATAGTCCGGGCGTACGTCAGCAGCGTCGCTCAAAACGGAAGTTATCTCGCCATCAATGACAATTAAGGCAGTAGGTCACCAATGGTTTTGGAGTTACGAGCTATCCGATTTCGTTGACGAAGCCGGCGACGCCATCGAGTATGACAGTTACATGATTCCTGAAAGCGACCTCGAAGATGGCCAACTACGACTTCTGGAAGTAGATAACCGTGTTGTTGTTCCTGTCGACACCCATGTCCGCTTCGTTGTGACCGGCGCCGATGTAATTCATGACTTTGGAGTACCTTCCCTTGGTCTTAAGATCGATTGCTGTCCCGGACGTCTTAACCAAACTTCTGTTCTAGCTCAACGAGAAGGTGTCTTCTACGGCCAATGCTCTGAACTATGTGGTGTATACCATGGTTTCATGCCTATTGTTATTGAAGCAGTAGGTCTAGACAAGTATCTTGTCTGGCTAGACTCACAAACCTAGTTTAGTTTACTTTTCCATCCCCCCCCCCCCCCATCACAATTTGCCCCCTTATCGTTCTGCAAAAATATAAAAATAACAAAATCACAAAATCACAAAATCACAAAAGAACAAAATCCCGCCACTTTGCATTCCACAACTTGCCCCTTTATCTTAGGGGCTTTCCACAACCCC
>JAABUT010000834.1_pt1 | contig 41697 bp, 43 predicted proteins | sample 5559281 | NCBI WGS metagenome assembly JAABUT01 (sample SAMN10711880, study PRJNA513359) | rock metagenome | isolation source: Antarctica rocks | place: Antarctica: Victoria Land, Ricker Hills nord | collected 2016-01-04
ATCAACCAGCCGCAGATAGAAGCCATACAGGTGTAGCCTAGTATAGTGTGGACCACTAGATATCAATGAGGCGGAGGCGTAGGCAACAACAGCGCACAACAGAAGGAACTCCTACAAAGTTCTCATGGGCGAATCTGAATTTAGGTACGGAAGTACTCGTATGTAGAGGGTAAAGGACACATCAAAGGTTTTTGCTGAACGAGGCGGGAGCGCGGTAAGCCCGCTCGATAAGGTTAGTGCCACCATATGACATAATCGTCTTATTCCGCACGAGGAAAGGCGCTTGATTTTTCTTTGACATAGGGCTGAGAAGGCCAGATTGACTTTATCTGTGAAGCCAAGTCATAAGAACACCGACGCACTTGCAGAAATCGGACTTCCTCCAACCTACCCACTTTCCTTCCTTCCCTACCACTATCCTTCCTTCCCTACCGAGTTCCCCTTCACAAAGTCTCCTGCACTCCGACACGAACCCATCAACACTGCTCCGGCTTTGTCAAGGAATACCATTTCTTTAGTGCAGATTGACGACAGCGTCAAAGATGGCAGGACGGAGGCAAGGGGCCTCGTCGTCGTTCTCGTCATGGACGACAGTATTATACCTCCTTCTGGTTTTTGTCGCCCCCTTTGCATTCCTACAAGCGAATGCACAGGATGAGCAGTCAGTTCTTCAAGAGGACTTGGGTCATGTCATTGGAATAGATCTTGGGACAACTTATTCGTAAGCCATACCCATCCAGACCATTTACCAGAGCGTCTCTTGCTGACCGTGACTTCTAGATGCGTTGGGTACGTGCATAACACTCATCCCACTCTCACTCCTAGCCCCCGGAGTGTACCAAAGACACACCCTCCACTGACGGTCTTCTAGCGTGATGCAGAATGGAAAAGTTGAGATACTCGTGAACGACCAGGGAAACCGAATAACACCTTGTACGAAACCTCAATGCCGTTCTTCGGAGTGTCTACTAATCCAAAGCAGCGTACGTGGCATGGACCGATGATGAAAGACTTGTCGGTGATGCTGCGAAGAACCAGTAAGATTATGATCTTGCACGCTATCAACAGCTTGCTAATAACTTCAGGTTCGCTCAAAATCCAAAGAGAACCGTCTACGATGTCAAGTGAGCAGCCCCTGTGTTCACCCGCCTTTACAAACAATGGAGAAGACTGATATCTGGGCTCTAGGCGTCTAATTGGTCGGAAGTTCTCTGATGCTGCCCTTAAGGCAGATATCAAGCACTTTCCGTTCAAAGTCACGGGTAAGGACGACAAACCAATGGTTACCGTGGAGGTTCAAGGGAAAGACAAGATGTTTAGTCCCGAGGAGGTCTCCGCCATGATACTAGGAAAAATGCGAGATATCGCTGAGAGCTACCTGGGAACTTCGGTCAAGAACGCCGTGGTTACTGTACCCGCATATTTCAACGACAACCAGAGACAAGCTACCAGAGACGCCGGTATAATAGCTGGTTTGAATGTCCTCCGTGTAGTTAATGAGCCCACCGCGGCCGCTATCGCCTATGGATTGGATAAGACTGGGGATGAACGTCAAATCATCGTCTTTGATCTCGGTGGTGGAACCTTTGATGTTTCGCTCCTGACAATCGATAACGGAGTCTTCGAAGTGATGGCTACGGCTGGTGACACACATTTGGGTGGAGAGGACTTTGACCAGAGGTAAGCTCGACTTTACAGAATTTTAACTCAATTTGGGATCGAAGGGCAATCTGCTAATAATCCTGTAGAATCATTACCCACTTCGTCAAGCAATATAACAAGAAGAACAACGTTGATGTTTCGAAGGACCCGAAAGCCCTCGGAAAGCTCAAGCGTGAAGTCGAGAAGGCCAAGCGTACTCTATCTTCCCAACAATCCACCCGTATTGAAATCGAGAGTTTCTTTAACGGCGAAGATTTCTCTGAAACTCTAACCCGAGCTAAGTTCGAGGAGCTCAATCTAGACCTCTTCAAGAGGACTATGGAACCCGTTAAGAGGGTACTCGCAGACGGCAAGGTAAAGAAATCCGAAGTCCATGATATCGTCCTTGTAGGAGGATCCACTCGTATTCCCAAGGTTCAACAGCTCATTGAAGATTTCTTTTCGGGTAAGAAAGCAAGCAAGGGTGTCAACCCTGACGAGGCTGTGGCCTTTGGAGCCGCTGTTCAAGCCGGTATTCTTTCTGGGGCTGAGGTACTTAAGGATGTCATTCTCATGGATGTCAACCCATTAACTTTGGGAATCGAAACCACAGGAGGTGTCATGACAAGACTCATTCCCCGCAACACGAACATCCCTACCCGAAAGGCCCAGATCTTTTCCACCGCCGCCGATAACCAACCCATTGTCCTCATCCAAGTCTTTGAAGGTGAACGATCTCTCACAAAAGACAACAATCTCCTTGGAAAGTTCGATCTAACAGGCATCCCTCCCGCTCCCCGTGGTCAACCCCAGATTGAAGTCTCCTTCGAGCTGAACGCAGAGGGAATCCTCAAGGTCAGCGCTGGTGATAAGGGGACTGGCAAGAAAGAGAGCATTACCATTAAGAGTGACAAGGGTCGTCTTTCCAAAGAGGAAATTGACCGTATGGTAGCAGAGGCTGAACAATACGCGGAGGAGGACAAGGCCACAGCTGAAAAGATCACGGCAAGGAACGGGCTCGAGAACTACGCTTTTAATTTAAAGAATCAAGTCAATGATGACGAGGGGCTTGGTGGCAAGATCGATGAAGAGGACAAGGAGACTGTAAGCTACATCCCACTTTTAGGGAATATATCCGAAGCAATAGGCTAACATGACCACATAGCTCATGGAAGCCGTCAAAGAAGCCACTGACTGGATGGAGGAAAACGCCAACTCTGCCGCCACCACCGAGGACTTTGAGGAGCAAAAGGAGAAGCTTAGTAACGTAGCTTACCCCATCACTAGCAAACTGTACAGTGGCGGGATGCCGACTGAGGAGGGCGAGGCGGAAGAAGAGCCGATCCATGATGAGTTATAGACGTGTTGATCCAGGAGGGGGGATGATGTGTATTAGTTGGCCTGATTTTCTGTAATGTAGATTGCATGACGCGGACTTTGCTGCATAGGACGCTCGAGTCGTATGAAAATATTCGGTTTGTCAGTAGAGGCATGCGTCCTCTTTCTTGTTCCATCTACTTTCTCCTTCTCATATGACCTCTACGTCCTTTGTACCCTCCAACTGAGAACCACATTCAAAGCACACGGCCTAGCCGCATCTCTTACTCTCATAGCAAAGCAAGAACCATCCGCAAGCTATAATTTCAAACCGATTATTACGAGTACACCCAATTCTCCTTCACACCTGCCTCCAGACATCCCCTACCTTATCTCCCTATGATAAAGCACGAGATAAACCCCACCCCTACCATTCCCGGCTTTCAGCTTGCCCTCCCCACACCTCAGGAGTCTGTTCCCATCCACATTACTCTCCCGGATCAGATCCGCCCACACGGCGCCCCCGGCGTCGTTTTTCCGGATGCAGAAGACATGCACGTTCCCGTCCACTTGCCAGGAGTCGGAATTCTGGAGAGAGAGCAGGGCGGTGCGGTGGCAGAAGATCTGGGGTGGGTGGGGGGGTTGGGTGAGCTAAGGGGATGATGTTTTGAGGGGATAATGTTTTGAGGGGGTTGATGGGGGGTTTGTGTGGAGGGGCATGGGTTTAGGGGAAGTAGTGGATATGTTGCAGATTTACAAAGCTTGCTTCGTTTCTATTGGAGGGAGGAACCAAACGCAGTCGCTCACGTACCTTCAATTCAGCCTCAAAGATGTCGACCAACCGGTTCAACTCCCGCGTTGGGTTCTTCACCAGCAGCGGGTGCGCGCTGCGGGTTTCTAGCCACCCGACTTCGATCTGCTTGCGGATGTCTTTGAGGAGGTCGGAGAATGTTCCTACTGGGGCGAGTATGGTGAGGAATGACATGATTGGCTATGCGCTGCACTTTCGTGGGGGTTGATGGATTTTCGGTCGGGAGTGCTGGGGATGCTTTGTGGGGGTATTGGGGCGGTTTTGGTGGACTGATGGGGGTGTCTGTTATATATTAGCCAACGCAGTTAAGGCAAGGAAGTAAGAAGTTATTTGTGCAGCAGCAGAGATGGAGATGGAGGTAGAATGGAAGGGAAGTTGCTTAAAACAGGCTATCCAACGATTATATTGTTCGATTGTTCAAACCGTGAGTCTACTAAGAACCGTAATGGAGAGGGCATACCCCAAGCTGTGCGAGCCCGAAATATCTCTTTCAGCAATTCTGACTCCTCACTAAAGCCAGGAAAGTTCTCCAACTTCCAATGAATTCTATCAAAAAACGGCGGTTTTTCTGTCCTCATCGCGTCCAACATATCTAAGGTGTACGAAGTATTGAAGAACACCAGCCACACCTCTGTCGTATACCTCATCTTGTGCGACCCTAACACTGAAGCCAAACTCTTTCTTCCACCACAAGTCAGAGGTTCCGGTTCAGCGCAATACCACGAGAGAAGAAGCAGCAAGAAGGCACCCATTTCCAGAAGTAAAACGAAAGAATGGCTGAATCTGAAACGACAAGCGAGCTCTGTTTGATAGTGATGCTTTTTTGGCCTCAGGGTGGGAGAGAAGTGGATGAGTTGGGCGATTAGATGGGAACCGACGGCTGAGACGAAATATCATCGTTAAGGGTACGTATGAAAGAGTAATTACTGCTTTGCCCGTGATTGTTGGACTCCCCGATAATGCAATTCTCTGACAGAAGCGGTCGAGAAGATTCTCTTTCATTCCCACGCAATTCCTGCTGATGCGGTTACGACAGGGGTGTGGAAGGGTGATGCTGTGTGCGTTTTGGCCGCATGCGTTGCAGGTGGGGGTGGCGGAGATGTTGCCGGAGAGGTGGTTGCAGAGGGGTAATATTTGGACGATTAGGGCGTTGAAGGTATTGAAGGAGGAGAAGGAGAAGAGGGTGAGTTGAGGGAAGAGGGGGAATATCTGTCGTATTGTTTACATGTATATGGCGTGTGGTCCGGTAAGTCCATCTCATCACCATCGTATCTATAACTGGTTTCAACTTTCAAAGCTCAGAATCTAGATTTCCAAAAACAAAAAAAAGATTCCTTAAAATAATCTTATATCCATGTCATATCTCCAGTTTCGTAACGCACCCGCCTATCCGCGCCCCTGAAGCGTAGGCTTGTTCTTCCTTAGGGGTGCCAGTGTTGAACATTGCATCACCACACAGGCGGTGGAAAATCCACTGATTGAAGTAGGCACCTTCCAGGCATTGGCGCAGTAGCCATCAATTATGGTCTCTAGCGGGTAAAAAGGAGGAGCGTCGACAGATTTTCTGACTATGGAATGTAAGAGCCATTGGATTTTTAAGTCCAAATGGCAGGCGAAGAGTACAGTCCAAGATTTAGTCTACATCTGTTGCCAGAAGGACTGATAAACCTCCATCTGCAGCTTGGGATCGAATCTTTCTCAACTTACCAAATGGCTTGGATCAAGATTAAGAATCATCCGCGTCCTTGCGCCTGTAGGTTCCAATCCTCGTACGAATAGGAAATTTGACATCGGGACTTGCCAATAGATCATCTGTAGAATATAAGCGTCATTCTTATCGTCTCGCCACATGCTGAAGTCGATATAGTGGAACCCATTGGCGCCCATAGCCGAATTCCGCACCCCTCGGGGTACCCCCAACAAGACGCCCCCTGTCGTCGCTGGCGCCAGAGGGCTGATTTGGGAGTTTCCTGCGATCGTGAATTGCGTGTTTACATTGGTTGTTTAAGGCTGAGCGCCAGAGTCCGATAATATATGCTTCATTCTGTGCTTCATGCAGTATAATCGTATAAGCAAAGATAAAAGAACTGAAAAGACGCGTGCACACGTGAATGAATCGGAAATTTCCATGTTCGATCACCTGACTGCGGGACAGGAAGTCACGTGGTCAGTACTTTTCTCGACCAATCGGATTGACGGATTGAAGATTTCAAAATTTTATTCTATGATATCAGAAGTTAAAGAAGCAATATGCGAAGAAGCTGTCGGAACCAATCGTTTCGGTCTTCAAATAGCGAAAGAAGCTGTGGGAGCCAATCGATCCGATGCCAAGGAGAGCCGAAAAACTCGCATCTGGATAGCTTCTGCTGGTTAGACGTTTTCCGGGCCATTCACTTGGTAGCATTGTTAGGCACCCAACGTTCGGTTGGAGAACAGGTACCATTGTATGAAATAAACACACAGTAGGGGCGGTAGAACTTGAGGCGTCAAGTCTCACGCAAAGAAGTATCTCAAGACCATTGCACAACCTTCATCTCTAGCAAAGTGATGAGCTGGTATCAAGAACAACCAGGCAAGCTTCTTTAATCGTACACGTTCCGGTTAGCTCGTTGCTGGTAGGTCGGTAGTGGATTGGCGGTAAAGTCCAGCCATTGGTGTTGGGGACTTATCTCTCCTCTCTGTGAGCCTTCCACCGCCTTGCGTTGAAACCGAATGTCGACTTTCCATCTGAATATTCGTCGATGGCTGGGAACCGACACGGTTCAAGTACACAAGGCTACTTGATATGCCTCTTGAGAGCTCGTGGGGTCGTTTGCAGAACACCGACTTGAACCTCCTGTAAATGGCCCTGAACACAGAGAAGCAGGACGACTTCATATTGTGGTGTCGAAAAATCGCCGCTGACACAGGAATGCAACCACAAATGATACCAACATTGGTTTCAACAACTCTGAAACAGATCAGCCTCCAAATCAAATTGCTGGTGCCACATCAATACGAACGACGTAATGAAGACAGGTACGGAATCCCATGGCAAGTCGTTCGATTACCCAAGGCGAACACGGTAATATGCGTTCAACATGCTACATATGCAAGCACTGTGTACATTTTCAGCACTGAGGGATTCTTCCTTGACATGGAAGATCAATTTACAGAAGCCCCACTGTGAATACAGCTATTACTCCGATCTTTTTCCGTACTTGCATTTGCAAACCCCAAACCGTACTTACTGGTATGCCAAGGAGGTAAAGGTCACTGAGAATGTTCACTGCAGCTATCTCGTAAGTTCTCTTGTAGTAGTTGATGCATTTCTTCGAAGAGAATGCGGTCAGTAAGCTCTCTCCTGACCTTAACCTGGGAGTGCAGAGAACAATCTCTACAATTATTCTTGAGACGTAGTACAATCCCGTAAGTATGATTCCAATATATATTGAATACCTCGTCCGACGATTGGGAGAGAACAAACGGAGGTATAAGAGGAATAGAGATAGTTTGACCAAGTAGATAGTGAGTGAATAGCCGACATCGAGGAAAAGAATATTCTAGGTCAAGTACCGGATCAGGCACGGCTGTACAACCAGGTAAACGTATATCGATTGGCTTACTTTGAGAAAATTTGGAGTGATTGAGATAGCTTGAATGTCCCAAACGTGTTTTCCATAGCCTCCGCGGAACGCTTTGGCGGATCAAATTTCTATACCAAACTAGGTGGATTTCCTCGAGCCTACCAAGTAAGGCTACTGCGACGGATACTATTGATCCCACCTGAATCAAGTTGTGAGAGGGCTTATTGCAGGTCAAAAGCACGGAACCATTACCAAAGCAGAAATGCAGACGTCTACGAGTATTCGATCAGCAAAAGGCCACCTTATCTAAGCAAGATTTCACCTACAGTCGTCGCAACCAATTGACCGCGTAATGCTAATTCTTGAGTATAGTCGAAGCGCGACAAATACAAGAACGAGCGCAAGGCTGAGAAAGCATGCAACGAGAGGGACTTCGTTATTGGGTTCGGGCTGATCAAGATGTGAAGTCAATCCAACTGGAGGAGCCAATGCTGGAACGTTTTCAAAGCTGGAACCCATGAATAGCAATGCTGAGACAATTTCGAACTAGAAGACAGAATTCTGTGGGATTTCCATCATATAAGGAGCGTTGGGTGCACGCTTCACCTACAGTTCAAGAACTTTTAGCTTTACCGTTGTCGTGGTATAGTATGTCGTGTAGCGTAGATCGCGACGTCTGAGTGGACTTCGCCTATCTTAACCTCATTGCGACCCATTGCTGCAGGCAGGCTTCAGGTCTCGATGCGGCAGGTAGCCAGGAGAGGGTCAGGATTGCCTGGAATGGCGTTGACAGCGCAGTAGGCTACAATATACCACGCGCCCAGATGAGCAATAGATCTGATAGATTGGTCCCGCCCAGCTTCAACGTAGCACAACCTGATTGTTAGAGTACTGTCTGAATTACGGTGGTTCTGTATTCATTCGAGGCATACAGTAGTTGAGCGGAGAAGAGACGTCGACGGTCATGTTGTTACAGTACACCAGTGTGAGCCTAAAACGGCTGGCCTACTACTCTAGTTCCTCCATGCGATCGCAGCAATAGATTGCCTTTTTTTTTTTTTACCACCCTTTCAGTACATCAAGCAGAGGAAAGCCTCGTATCAATTGCACCGATGTCGCATCATCACCGAACGAGGCTTTTGGCCCCCAAAGCTGCCAATAAAAATTGCATGAAAACGCCTACCCTCCGCAGCTGCATGAACTGTTCGCGCGAGGATAGCCGGTCCCTCACAGAGCTGCCATTGCGAGTTGCCCCTCGTGCAGTCGGAAAAGTCGGAGGCTTGACGATTTGGCGTTCTATAACACGTTCTAGCTATCTGACTGCAGAGACCACGCTCAAGAGCCTGGCAGCTTGACCATAGTCTCTTATTGACCCGCTAAGGTATAACCATGGGAATGTTGTGGAGTTCAAGCAGGAACAGTTCACGCTTCAAATGATTTGGAACGCTGTCTCAAAATATGGCGATCCGATGAATGGGCTTTGACAGAAGATGCTGATGATAACTTGGAAACACTATAGAGAGCTTCACCTTTTCATCGACGAAAGGGCTTTGACGGATACCTTCAAATTCTTAATTCTGTTTCACGGAGTCTGCTGTTGGAGATCTATCTTTCACCACCAAGAATGTTGTACAAGGCTGTATGGTTGTAGGAGAACATTATCGGTCGATGCTATTGCAACTACGACATGGACCAGTAATGTCACGAAGATTCAATGAGTGAAGATTTTAGATGATTTAAACATGACGACCGTATCACATTTCCGCAGAATGGCAACGTCCTCCAAATTACGAGGAACAGTGGCGCTCATCTTCTACCAGATCTTCATGATTGACATGTTTCAGTCTTAACGGTTGGCATTTCTCATTTCTGAAGAATTTTAAAGCGCAGTCTATCAGGAAATGACGGTGTAATCTGGCAACATCATTTGCGAGGAAACATGACTAGGTTCTAGCATGAATGGATTTAATCGTATCTATTAAAAGCTGACTGGCGCCAGCCCGAACCTTGAAGAACGACGGAGCAGATCGACGAACTTTACTCCAGGATCCTTTCGCTAAACGAAACTTCTAATCCTGCAACTTTGTTTCGACCTACTTGTTGGTGGCCAGGTCAACGGACGGATCCTTCGAGCCTCATCGTCTTTCTCCGCCAATAGAGCTGGTTTACTGACCTTTGCAAATGTGCGACTATCTTCTTTTCATCGATCTGCAGCCTTCACTTCCCTCCTACGTACCCAGGACAGCATGGAGATCAAAATACTTGGCTTCGCTCTAGAAATTGTACGTAGGACTTGATCCTAGCAGGCTGATCTCAAAGACTACGTGCAGTCTAATCTATCCGCGCTCTTTAGAAGATCTAATACCCTCGTTCAGATACAACGACCATATTCAGCTCAAGAAAATCGAGCCTCGCCAACAGCCACTGCAGGGATAACAAGGAAGCTGATGAGCTTTTTGAAGTGCTATCCCATATCTTCAAGCATAGCTCCCAATGGTGCAAAGTCTTGATTTAGTATCAACTCTCATTTACGTTCATTCCGGCATTGGAGCCTTGCTTTTCACTATCATACATTTCCCACAAACTGTCAAGTCAAGCTCAGCCACGCACCTTGCTTCTAAAGGAGGCTATTGATAGGAGAGTATGCAGCTTCCAGCTGTTCCACATTAACGGTTCGTTTTCCAGGCATCCCTGCGACGTAGCTTCAACCCTGAATGCAACAAAGAATCTTCCTCCAAATTCCCTGATGTCAAGGGACATCTGTAAAGGTTTTCCATTCCCTAGTTCGGATTTGATCAGAAAGATCATCATTGTGGTGCGAAGACCTCTCTAAATAAGGTTAGCACTGGACCATTTAGGCGGCGCCCGAGGCTTTGAAGGTTGTGGAGCACTATAAATATCGCACAGTCAGCTCCGCCATGCTCCAGATATCCTGAAGAACAAATATGTCCATTTCGTGCTTTCCCACTCTATCCATAATTTAAACCAGCGGTTGATTTTCGCCTATTCTAGCTGATATAAAGCTTCGAATATTATCACCATGCCAAAGCAGTCCTAATGGAAGGTAGACATGGTAGAAGGATTTCTGAAAGAGTGTAGATATTCCACCATTCTCTAAGTACATATCAAAGCAAACATTTTCCCGCACTTCATCCAGATCCGATCTCATGGTCCCCCAAGTCTTCTATAGTAATACGAATTAGCCTTCGTCATTCTTAGTGGATTCCCAATGATTATGGCATACCCGCAACAATGACCCCGTTATCGCCAAAACATTCGCATACATCCGTTTGCTCGACCTTCAATTGCCCGAACAACCACATTGCAAGCAACCCCCTTCTATATCAAACGCACAGCCAGGTGCTTGTCCGCCACAGTCGCCCACACCGCCCGTGCATGTCCATCCGGCGTTCACGCAGCCGTTGTTGCAAGTTGCCACCGGAAAAACTTGAGGACTAACGAAGTATTGGCGCTCTTCGATGGGGCCAGCAGTTTGAGATTTGTCGACGGGGCCTGCAAGTGCTGCTGCTGCGAATACTGCGCTAAGAAAGCTAATGGATTGGATGAAAAGCATGATGGAATTTGTTTATCCAAGGTAAAGATGATGTACTGTAATGAATGAGGTTGAACTGAGTTGAAATGTTTTAGACTATGGTGATCGAGTGATGAACGGGAGTGGAAGTATCTGTGCTGCATTGAAAGACACAAAGGAAAGCGAGCATTTTATACCTAATCAACCTCCAACCAAATCACCAAACCACCTAAGCAGTGCAACGCAATCCGTGTCATCCTCTGGGGAATCTGCCTTGCGAAGGCACTGATCTTCTCGAAGGATGAATCTCAGGTTCAGGAGCGTATCCATGCATGTCTTGGTTTCAAATCCTACCAAGTTCTTCGGACGATCTGCTCATCTCTGTTCCTAAAGGATTCGAATGCAGATAGAGAACGGATTTACGTTTTCACATGATTAGGCTGGCTGTTCAGACCTTAAGGATTCTCAAATCGGGCGATCTCATTCGCTCAGCCTCATTTTCTTTGCTAGTGGTGAGGCTATGTACTGAATTTGAAACATCTAGAACTAATTATGGGGAACTGTAACCTAACGATCGTCATTTGTCTTTCAAGATAGCTCGGGTGGTTCTATTTCTCACCAATAATCGCACCGGACCATCAGAAATTACGACCTTTCAAGACTTTCGACAACGCAGGCTAAGAAGTACCAAAGGCACTCTTCTCGACTTCACTTACCGACTATCAATGAAACGACACGGACTTGTTTCAATTCACATATGGTGAATTCGCACCTCCATATCAACGAGGTACTTATCGACAGAAAGCCATGAGCCCATTCCCTTGAACTATAAACCGAAATATTCATATCGCAGATCTATACTACTAAGATATCTCAAGTCTCATTACCTATCAAGGCACTAACCTTCACCAGATCCTATCCATTCCGCCATCGACATCTCACCCTCAAGTTTACCCTCCCTAGACGATAGCTCAAAAAAATTCATTTACATCCTCGTTCTCATTCTCGTCTAAATTCTTTCTATACACCCTTTAGTATCTTTTGAAATATAAGAACATTGTTCTTGTCAAGTTCCTAAACATCTCTTGATAGTTATAGACTCTTCCCTCAACTCTCCCACTTCACTCATCTTCAACATACACTCCTCGCAAACCTCTCTTCCCTTCCTCACCTTCTACTCTCAAAACCGCCCTCGATAAATTTCAATGAAGGATGAGCAAGTATAATGTATTTAAATCAAGATTCGAACCGGAAAAATTGAAACGAATATCTCAAAATCACTCGTCCTTGTGATATTTTCATTTGGGTATCTGTTTCGGTCAGAGAACCCTCTGCGCCGGAAAATCGACGTCGTACGATTATTGGTCTCTCTAGACGTCATCCCTGCCCAGAAAGATAGCAAGAGATTGAGACTACGACGACTACGAAAAACGCCCGTAACTCTACCATTTCCCCCATTCACTCCTCCCAGCCCGGCCCTTCCCTCCCCCCTCCCTCACCATTATACCTCCTCTGCCACAGCTTTCACAAATAACAACATACCCTCGCCCATCGTGACTTTCCTACTATGGCGACATGTAGTAAATAAGCTCATAAAGAAGGGAAAACGTTCGTCTCGGATAAGGTGGTGTAACTGGCTGTTCTGCGCTGTTATGGCTACTTTATCAACAGAAACAGTGCTCCTGGTTCCACACCCTCGCGTCTATTTCGAGTAGAAAACATTCCGCCTTGCCACTCTCTCCTTCGAAAACCGGCTCATACCTTCCCCACCCCCATCAAAGCAACAGATTCCAGGGACACAGAACATTTGGGAAGGTAGAGCTTTATTCTCGAGACCTTGCGGACGAGGACGTCAGCGGCAGGGCCTTGAGAGCATGGAGGATGAGTTGGATTGTGGATTGGCGTTTGCGAATCCTAGTGAAAGTGGAGCGATGGAAGCAATTTGGGAGTGCGGGGACATAGCAGGCGAGGATGACGGAGAGGCTGAAGATGACGAGTGCTGCGGCTGGGGCGGAACATGTTTCATTCGAGGAAAAAAGACGTTGTGAGATCACCTTAGGTTCTCTCAAACAAAACTCTCAAGTGTCCTCCTCTCTGACTATCCACACTCCTTCTTTACCTATTTCATTCTCCCATCTTTTCATTCCTCCCCTTCATCTCAATCTCTCCCCTCGTCCCCTCACGGCCATTTTCAACCCTTCCCACCCATCTCACCTCAGCTCTCCTTTGTTAGACCCTCATTAAGCCCCCAGCACTGTTCCCTTCATCCCTCTCCCATCTCCCATCAACCCCCCCCACCCCCCCGCCCCACCCTCTCAAAGAGCCCTTCGCTCGCAAAACCTTGAAGTCATGCATTGCTGTGGTAGAAAAACGTCGCGGTACAATTAAAGACATTTTAGAAAACGCAGCTGACACGAGAGAAGAGGACATCATTTGCATCGACGACTGGACCGCAATAGCGAGAACGAAGATGATAAAAGTCAGCCCAGCAATCGAGAGTGGGAAAAACTCCATTAATGACAGAAAAGCTGTGCATGAAAAACCCGACCCACTTTCGTCTCTAGATGGTATCCGAGGTGGGGGGGCGAATCACTAAAGGCAATATCATGAACAAGACACTAAAACTTTCAGGATTAGTAGAGGAAGTCCCGCAGTACTCGTACAACATCCACTGTTCTATTTCCCTTCCCACAATTCCATCTGGACTACCTCTCACATCTCCCCTCCAAAACCGCCCAATCCCTATCACCATCCCATTTCCCAATTATCATCCTTCGAATTCCCAACACACCCAATACTCTACCATCATTCATGAAGTGTGAATTTGGTATTCGGGGAATATGGAGGGGAGATGGGCGTGAGGTATAGGTTGAGAGGATGAGGAGGTTGCAGGGGAGGGAAGGGGCATTCATTGGGATAGTGGGTATACTGTCGATGATCAGGGGGGTTAGGTGGTTGGTTCAGTTGAGGCTTGAACGGTGTATTGGTCGAAATCGCAGGTCGAAATGTTATCCGATTGTCAGTCTCATGGTTGCTGAAGTGGCAGAAGGTAGGCTTGTTGTTCCGATTGCGAGTAAGCACCTAACTCACTACGAAAGATCTAGACGAACAGTCCAACAGTCCGAGGAAAATATTGCACAATCTAAGTAACTGCTAATAATGTTAGCAGTGATCTTGAAGACTCAAACAGGTTGGCCACTGTCAGCATCGCAGCTCTTTGCAGACTCCACAGCTCCAGATGGAAAGATCAAGGCTGTCATTAACTTTCCCATCTCACTACAACCATCACCCTGGCCGTAAAAAGACGTTCATCGCTAGCGTACATTCAGAACCATTTTCGGTGCAAGATGCTATGCAGGCCCTCGGCTGTAATAGACAGAGAACATACTATTCCTCCCCTGCTTTTTCAATAAGTTGATCATAAAATGCCGACCTTTTGAGCATAAAACCGAAGATAGTACAAAGAAGTGAAAAAAGTTTCCTGACCAATGCTGCTCCTTTCCTTTTACGTATCCATGGGGGTATGCAGGCGATTTGCTTTTTTTCCAGTACAAGAAGAACCAATTCCGTATTGCAAGTATCCTAGACCATGCTTGTTCCGCTGTCTGCTGGGCGGGAGAGACCAGTCTGTCAGTTGGGGCAAGCTGCCTGCACGTGGCCGGGCTGCTTGCACTTGTAGCAGACGCGCTCTGAGGTGGGCTCTGATGGGCAGTCGCGGCTTAGATGACCAACTTCGCCACCTGCTGCTGTTAGTATTCATCTCAAAGCAGTATTAGGAGTACGTACAGTTGTAGCATTTTTGACCTTGGGTGCAGTCGCGAGACATGTGGCCGTACCCTCCACACGAGTAGCAAGTTTGGCCTCCTTGACGGGCGCCGCCTCCGCCTCCGTAGCCACCCCCGTAACCGCCTTGGCTCTGACCACCATATCCTCCCCCTCCGTATGAGCCTTCAGTGCAGTTGCGAGCGATGTGTCCGACCTTGCCGCATTTGTAGCACTCTTGACCACCTCCGCCGCCACCACCAGAGTATCCGCCAGCGCCACTCGGAGCTCCTCCGCCACCGGCACCAGGGTTAGGGCAATCGCGCGAGATATGGCCGGCTTCCCCACAGCGGTAGCATGCCTTTTCTTTTTGCGGGGCGTTGCACTCACGACTAACGTGGCCTTCCTCGCCGCAGTTGTAGCAGGTTGGGGTGCCACGCTTTGGGCAGTCACGGGCCTGGTGGGAGCTATCACCGCCTGAAAGACAATATATCAGCGGACTGTTTTGGATTATTTATCCAAATGTTGGGAATCGAGCTGATGGGACGCAAGGTGACACAGTGTGTCACAATCTGAAATGAGGAAAAATGACATTGTAGTGCGCAATGCGGAAGGGAGTGTTCCCCAAGTCACGATTGAAATTCAAAAGGCGAGACTACTCTGCAGTGGTTGATGTTGGTCGCCATGCGTTATAACCACAACATATAGGCACGATCAACAATATCGCTGCGAGGCGAAGCATTTCTAAAAAAAAGTACAGTGTACGCAAGCCGAGGATGGTGAAAGAATGTGAACTAAATGGCTTACAGTTGTAGCAACCGCGACCGCCAGTTGCCTGGTAATCCATGATGTTTTGTATTTCTGATTCTAGTGGTGGAGGTGAAAGGTCAGTTTGAAAGCTCTAAACTAGGCGAGAAATGTGGAGGGAAGGTGTTGGAAACTGGAATGCTATGCATGCTTACTTTGGATTGTGTAGTAGAATTACTGGGTTCTAGAAGCGGCAAGAAGCGTTGAGGAATTGGAGCGTTGCGAAGTTGAAGAGGTGCTGGAGTGAAAGTTTACCAAAGCAGAAGTACTGAAGATTGAAGTGTCGACTGTCATGACAGCGCTAGCCAGGTATGGGTTCGCTTAGTAGTGCCCCATGGAACAAGGTACCTGAGTTCAGATCTCAGGAACCACTACTAGTACTACCACTTTGCGCTGCTCAACGGCTTTTGACAGCATCGTTATGTTCCTCTCCCAGTCTCAGGGATCAGGTACAAACACCCCCCCCTGGTATTACGAGTCATGTGCAAAGTATTGGTACAAGTCATGCAGTAGAAACACAGGATGGTAGAGCTAATAGACACAACACGGTATTGAATCCTGTTCTCATCTTCGGTTCAGTTGCACCATGATCATACAGCGACCGCGATATCATCAAATATACATTACGACGAGATGGAATACTATGTAAAATCGTATACCACGAGCTTCTGAGCCCCATGTGCCTTTTCTCGAAGTACTACTACCTTCTCGTCATCAAAGGCCACCCATCCCTTCGTGGTTGTCGAATGGTCAAAATCCACCTCCTCTGAGTCCGATGTCTCAGAGCTATCATGGTAGGCCTCAAGTCTCAACCTCGCTGCTGGGAAATTTTTATGGTATCTACTCACCCTTCTCTCGGGGTGAACCTGCACGCTTGCTTCACCACCAGCAACACGGCGTTTCGACGAGTTTGAAGAGAATCCACCCTCAAGATCCCACACTCTAATTTCATTCCCATGTGCACTTACCGAAACAGCTTTGCCCCGATCGCCGACATGAGCACCAGAGACTGATGATGTATGACCCCACAATCTTTCTCCTGGCCCGATTGACAGGCCTTCCACGTTAGATGTTGCCATATAAAGCGTCAGTGTATTATCCGGATGAGCCGCGAGGAGGTACGGATGAGTATATGACAGAGACGCTGGCCTTGTGGATGGAGGTCTCGGTGCCGGGATGATGCCTCTCACAGGTGATGATCCGGGTCTTGGACTTGAGCGCGACGAGGCCGGAGAAGAAATAGATAGTGGAGTAAATCCCTGGCTTGAGGCCGATGCCAGACGAGATTCTAGGATCTTGCCGTCCTTTGTAAGGCGTAGCTCCTGCAATCCGACGGACCATCCAGCGAGATACGTAGGCATTGCATACGCTATGGATGCGAAGATACTGTTAGGAGAAAATCTTATTGCAAGTGACAAGGGCGGCCATGCCGTATGTGACTTTAGAGAAGAAATTAGGCGAGGAGGCCCCGCGGTGGAGCTTTTGCAATTATCAGTTGCTTCATCAGAAAATATATACAGTGAAAGGAGCTGCGCCTCGGTCATGGTGAGAAGATATCGCGAAGCATAAGCAATAGCCGATATCGTACCATTGGACGAGGGAGGGTGTGTATAGAGATGAGCAAAAGCTCGTTCCCCTCTTTCAAGTCGGTAAATGATGAACTTGCCGTTTGAAAAGCCAACCGCAACGTCTAGTCGATCAACGTCAGGGTTTGTAACGTCTAATGCCAAGGATGTCGGGACCACGGAGACCGAAGAGGAACTTCCAGCCACAGGCCAACTTAGTTTTGCGATTAAGCGCTGCTCCCCTTTCATCGACCATGTTCGTAATCCTCCAGGATCGGCTATTACCACTATACCTGCGTGCAAACGGACCAGCAGTGGCGGTACCGATGGTTTCTCTGCAACTTGCGTCTCGGTGATATTGCAGCTCCCCTTTGACCAGTTGTGCCGGAGTTTATATTGTCTCTTCCAGTTGGTTGTGTTGCCTCCTTTCACGAGGTGATCATCTTCCAGCCATTTGGAAATTTTAGACGAATAGTATAAGGACTTCGCGGAGAGCTGCTGATCCCGAATACCCGGTAATCTTGATGCTCGAGGTCGAACAAATCGGTCGTAGTACGCAGACTTCCATAGCTGTGGGTCTGCAGCCAAGGCTTTCAGACGGTGAGAGAGTCTATTCGGTCAGCGCATTGCTTCTATATGCGCCCATCATACACACCTTTGGCACAACGTAAGATCAGAAATAGGCAGGTAGGATAGGGTCCTTAGTAGAAGTTCATCACTTAGGAGGGACAGACGGTCTGGTTTGTTCGGTCGGAGCCGCTTTGCAAACCGGGCATTATCACTGTCATCGGGTCCATCCCGAGAGCGTTTGCTCATGTTGATACAAGAAGACAGTTGCTTACTCGTCAGCTTTACGTCGATTGCGAATGGTGTTCCCCCAGTCTCCAGTCCGGTGAAAGTGTCATGGTGTCGTATTATCTACCACCTATCGGACTGTAGTCGGAGATAAGATAAGATAATAAACCCTATGTCGACGCCGCGTTCCCCAACACGATCATAACGCGTATTGTCAATGAAGAAGCCCCGCGGTTCTCTATGTCAAACGATCCGAGTAATCAAGCCTCCTGAGTGTTCCGAGCACGAAGAGCTTTGTGAACTCTACGAAAGTTCCCTTCCGAGCGACAGCACTCGGGAATCATGATCTCATGGAGGCACTCAGAAAACATAGAACAACACTTTTCAACCACTTGAGCAAGGAGTTGAATGACTTTGACCAGGCACTAAAAGAAGAAATTGCTCTGCGTACGTCCGGACTGTTCTACTTGAATCTTCTGGACTAGGTCATCTAATGATTGTGCTTATACTATAGGCGATAACGCTTTCGAATCCGAGAGAAAACAACATCAAGATGAGAAAGACAAGCTCCGGGAACGAGCGGATAAAGCTGAAGCGTTTGTGAAACAAAGCCAGTCCTTTGATATTGGACGAATAGAGGACCTCGAAAATGTCCCATCGCTACAGCAACGAGCATCGAGGGTCGAAGTTCTTGAGAAGGAAGTCCAGGAGTTCCGAAGCCGCCTAAAACCTGGATCGTCGCTTCCACCTAATGCCTCAGATGTTGACAATGAGGAGTACAATCGAGTGCTAGACCTCTTAGCGAGTTTCGACCGTGATTATGGAAAGCTCGTTGTGGCCCGGAATATTTTAGAGGCCAAGTGTAGGTATTACGAGGATCTCACTAAAGATTGGCGAGCATACGTTCGGAGATGGGAATTGAAGCATGGGAGAAAGTTAAAGGCTGGAGACTCTCCGGAAGTTGTTCTAAGAAGCACGCGTGGCACAGCTGGTGAAACTTATGAGGTTCCCTGTGAACCAGCTCCACCCTCATTCCACGAGCATGTTCTCTCGCCGTCAAGGTCGCCTAGCGCCACCATCAGACATACTTCACCTCCTAGGGAAGTGGTGACAGGCCTGAGAACGCCGACCCAGCGTTTTAGTCCCAGCCCAAGCAGCTCAAACACAGATAAACGCGCAGCTCCTGTCTCCGAAGCTCGTTTGCAGAATACACGTCTATCACCTGTATCGAACGGCAACACCGATTGCGCGGCTACTTCTGACGGTTCTGAACCGCAAGTTGAAGCAGAGCATTTTGTGAACGATAAGAAGGATCCTGCGCTTCAAGGGACAAAACCGCCCATGTGGCTAGCGAAGGATGATTCCGACTTCCCAACCATAATTTCTGAACGATCGTTGAAACGAAAAAGGGCTCCGCCAACAATAGACAACCACACGCGAACACAGCAGAAGGACAATAAAGCGCTTGGCAGTATTTCAAAGCCTGTACACGTCAAGAGCGAGCAAGGTTCGAGCAGTCCAGCGGTACCTCAATTCGGCATTGGATCTGGAGGTGCAAACGATAGTCTAGACTTAGACGATGTTGGGAACAGACTTCTGACCCCAAGAAAAATTAGACGCCTTGAATTGCAGCGTAGGAAATCTTCGACGCTTAAGGCTTCCACTGCTACTGAAACTGGCGAGATACTATTAGGCTATGAATTAGAGGACGCAGATTCTGAAGAGGACAATGGTGATCTCAGTTATAATCTTAAAGGTAAAGGGGAGCCAGAATCCGAACAATATTCTCTATATGATAAGGAATATTACATGAGGAAGGGAGAAGAGTACGGCATGATGTTGTGGGAAGAAGGGCAACGCAAATCTGCCGAGCTTCAGAAGCAGGCTGAATTGGATGCCAAAGTCCCGGAGTGGCTTCGGGGAAGTAAGAACAGAATCCGTGCTCAGCAGTTCTTGCAAAATGAGAGGACTGGAAACAGGCGAGCACGATTGGAAGCCAACCAAAAAGCTATGCCAGCACGAATTGACACCAAGGTAGGTGTGCCTCAGTTATCAAAGTTCAGAATTCCTACAACTTTACCGGAGCCTCCAAGTGACGAGGGTGACTGTAAGCTGCTGTCGAACGTGACAAGTGAAAGGCCACAGGAGCCCGAACCGTCGCATGGTCCTAACGATAAGAGGGCGGAACTCCCCAAGCCTGTCATTTTGCGGCCTAAGGACCCTAATTACCAGATACTACCAAGGACGAGCGAGCATTTAGCCAATCAAAAGCGACGTCTTCCCCCTAGCCGGCGTGATCATGGCACTGCCGCCATACCATTCGTAGCTGAGGATGGAGAAAATCTCGATGCTAGCAAAGACGCTCGGAACACTTCTAGAGCCCCACAGGTTTCAATTGCTAAGAGGGCCGACATAAGCGACACCATCGAGAAGACTCCCAAAGCTCCAGATGCACACCATCGACTTGGGGACTTACTGGCCAAACCGTCGCCTGAAAACCCGTCTCTGTCCTCGGAAGAGCTCGGTCGAAGACTTGCTAAGCCCCCGAAAGAATCAAAAACACCACCAGTTCGGTCACTCAGATCTCACGATGTCGGAACGCCGACGAACCAACGAGCCAACGCCGCTCGGAATGCTAAAGTGAACAGTACAGGAAGCAAGCCCACAAACTCAACTAGGAACAAGCTATCCGCAACCAAAATGCCACCATCTCAAGCACTACGGATCGACTCACCCCCCATCACCCTCCCGTCCCATGAACCACTCCGCGCCCGCCCCCTTCGCCGTCTCCGCGCCGAAGACTTCAAGCCCAACCCGACCTTCAACCAAGGCCGCGACTTCGCCTTCTCCGAAGTCGTCCGCTCTCGTGACCAACGCCAATGCCTTCCCGGCTGCGACAAACCCCACTGCTGCGGCGGCCAACTACGAAAAATGGTCCAGATCGGCGGCTACACACCCAGCCGTAAATCCCTATTCGGCGCCGCGCCTTCCCAAGAAGCCGTAGATGAAGACCAGCGCATCCTACTCGACTACCTCGGGTCCGACGCCTCCGCTCGTCTCAAACGCATGTCCGAGGACGAGAAGCAGGAGCTTTTGCTGCAGGCGAAAACGAAGCTGTTTGCGGATGAGTACGGCAGGCATCGGCAGGCATATGGGCGCGCGCCAACGCCGCCGGGTTTCTGGAGGACAGGTATGCCAAGTACGCAGGAGGAGGAGGAAGATCGGCGGCAGGCGTGGTGTTTGGAACGGGTGAGGGTGGAGGAGATGTACAGGGAGGCGAGGAGGGAGGGGGGGAAGTGGAGGTTTAAGGATGAGTAGGGGGTGGGTGGGCTGGCTGTGTGAGACGTGGTATAAGTATTTCCCAGGCGTTTCTCTACTTAAGCTGGACGGGGTCGGCTCAAGGTGGAAGACTCAAGGCGTGAGTTGACCGGCTCATGTGGGTTAAGCTGCTAGCTTTGAACGTTGCAAAAAGTGCTTCGATTCAAATCTTATTGTTATGCTCTCGGCTTTCTTCTAACCTTCTACTTCCCCCTACTACCAGCGGTGTACCTCGGTCCAATTCTTGGGCTACGGGTCTTGTATCCAATCTTTTCATCCTCCTCACCATCTCCCCTTCTCACTCGCCCTTGCTATCTCTCCGCTTCCAGTCCTGCCTTAATCCGACAGCATTCACCCCTTCTTCTTTCCCCATTGATTCTTGCGGCTATATAATAAACATTCTCCAAGCTTTTGGTTTTTTGGGTATAGGACAGTAGCAAAGTCACGGTAAACTGCTAATGGGAACGTTGAGCTTACTGCATGCTCCTGAATGGCGGTGCGGGGTTTGAACACAAGTTGTGGGATTCGCTGTCTCAAATGCTGTGTGGTCTTTGGGGGGTTATGATGCCTGCCTGCCAGAGCGGCTGAGGCGGAACTGATAAAAGACTTTCTTGAGAGTTTCCGTGCGGAGAGATGAGTAGACCAAGGTCGCGATGGAACCCCATATCACGAACATGTTACCGCGAACGAAACAGTAATTCTTCGATGGTGAAATTACAGCAGAATCATCAGTCCAACCCATGTTTACCGCAATCGCAGACCAGCGAATTGTGAGTTTTTGGGTAAATAAGGATTTGGGACACCAGCACGATTCTTGTTTCAGACAGAACAGCATCTTCTCAGCTGTGAGTTTCCCCCATTGAAATTTGCCGGGATGGCAGTGAAAGAGGCATACGATTGTGAAATGGTATTTCCTACTGCCAACGCAAGATGCTGCCGACGCCGATAACCAATACCCCTTGCCTACATGCTTCCTTGCGTCCCGGATCCAATTCCGACAGAACCCCACAAACCCGCCGTAATAGAGCTGCTGTCAAGGAAGCCCGGAACAAGATATCCTTGATAACTCCCCTTACCGCTTCCGCTTACTTCCCATATCCTCCTCCTCCAACCCTCCCTCCCTATCCTTTTTCTTCGCCTTCTTCTCCAACTCATCCCAATCTTCCCCACCACTCTCCTCATCCAGGCTTGCCTCTCCCTCGTCCGCTGACGCATCATCGTCGAAGTCGCTTTCATCCTCCGAAGACTCTTCCGACGCCATGACCTCCGAGTCACTCATCTCGAACGCGCTCTCCTCTTCCTCATCTTCCTGATCTTCATCGTCCGATTCGGTGCCCAGGAACGCCCATCCGCCGCCGGCGAAAAACTCATGCGGGTCCTGGGTGATGGTTTTCATGATGGTAGGCCAGTTGAGATTGAGAGGTCCTTCGCTGTACGCGATATTGACGGAGTCGAGCCAGTCTTTGACTCCTTCGAGAGATTCAACAGGGATGGTGTTGATGTGGGCAGGGGGGCGATGGAAGTCTTTGAAGACAAGGACCATATCGAAGTTCTTGAGGCCAAATTGCACGCGCTCTAGATGGGCGATTTCGATGTCTTCTAGAGAAATTACGGTGAAGGGCGGTTCTGTGAGCTGGACTAGGCAATCCGTGGTAGGTTGCATGTATACATTTGAGCGATGGGGAACGCCGTTGAAGCCGAGTTCCCTGAAGGGAATGTCGACCCCGCTCACCTCTTCTTGACCGGAAACTAGTACCTTGTCAGCAAAGCTCTTAAAGGCTTTATCGAGTTGGGCTCGTCGCCTCCGTTCCTCTTGCTCCTGCTCGAATTCCTCCTCGTCACCATATCGATGTTTGCGCTTGCGATTTCCAGTTTCGTCGAACTGCATGTCGGTAGCTTCGCGATAAAATTGAACATCTTTCGCCTTCTTCTTCCCAATCATGATGGGGTTCTTGAGGTGAACGTGAATAATAACAATCAATTCATGCGTACATGGCTGGAAAAACAGATGCTTTATGTTACTGAAAAGGATATCGATCTTACTGCCCCGGTGATCGACGTAGCGAAGCCCATTCTGATGGACGTCCACATCCCCAGAGACTCGCTTGCCATCCAAAGCTGGCCGGACAAAGACGTTATCGAGGCGCTGAGGTTTGCGATCTGAAATAAATTTAGCATTGACGGAAAACAAGCAGACCAAAAGTTTGTACTTCGGATTTCAACGAGTTTGTCCTGCTCCACAACGTCTTCTAGCTCTTTCTTTTCTTGTTCTCGTCTGACGGAGTTCTTCCTCAGCTCCGTGATTTGCTGTGCGATATCCTGCATCCGGTCTCCGTCCTTAGATCTAAAGGTAAGACTTCGCACGAAATGCGCTGTTGCATCCTCGAATGGCTGATCATCTTTTCTACCAACACCCTGGCCTGGGGATAAGAAATTGATTCGGAGGTAAGCAAACTCTCCTTCGTCACTCTTGCTAGCGTTTTTGATGGTGTTGATATGGAATGGCACCGGCCGGCCCAAGATTGGTAGCACAACCGTGGCTGCCTTACTATCCACGACAATCATGAGATCTTTGACACGTGACGGAAACTGATTGTCACGCTTGTACGATTCAAATTTTTTGAACTTCTTCTGCGCTACTCCATTTTCTGTGCCCATCGCTTGAGAATACTGGGCCTTACCCTCCTGTTGCTTTCTCTGGGCAAGTTCCCTCTGATGCTCACGCCGCTTGGCTTCAGCCCCTTCATTGCTTTGAGTAGTACGTTCTGCTCGCAGCTTTGTCTTTGTGATGTTTGAAGCAGCAACAGCACCGACTTTCGGGTCTTTCTTATTCTTGCTTTTCTGCGCTTGTTCTTCTTCCTCATCGTCTTTGAAGAAGAAGGACGTTGAGCCCAGATCAGAAGGCGCAGAGCTTGTAAAATTCGCGGGATCTTGATCTCTGCGAATCCGAATGGTATCAGAAACTAGCAATGAGTATACTTTGCTTTTCTTGTCCTGTGGATCTGGATTTTGAAGATCAGCGAATCCAGTGGAGATGCACAATGTCATCCCGTCTTGTAACGTCCTGACATTCTTCGAGTTGATGTTCAAGGTGTTGTCCCGGGTTTCTATACCAATGCCCCCACCAGCAACTTTAAGGAAGTGTTTTTCCATCTCTGGCTTCTTAGTTTTGATTATGCCGAGGGCTTTGTTATACAAGTCCTTGACTGCTACGCCCTCGCGAGCATCCTTCATTACCGCTTCATGTATTGACAACAGCAGCTTATAGTTGCTCTCTTGCGACTCGTTGGGATCTACCAAATATGTCCGGGCTACTATCGAGCAATAACTCTTATATCGGAGTCCCAAGCCAGCAATGATAGTTCCAGCGTGAAGAGCGTTAGTGTCAGACTGCGCGGTTAGCTTCAAGTCATAAATACCTCCGCTCTGTACTAGAGGCCCGTATATCCAGTCCAGTTGGCTTGCATCAAAGTCTGCAGGTAGCTTGGATTTGAGGTTCTGGAAAAACTTGGCGTCATCGATCTTTTTATCGATTCTCTCAGCAAGCTCTTTATGCGTCACTTTCTTTTCTCCATCCAATATTTCTGACATCTCTTCCACGAAGAACTCTGCCATAAGCCCAGTGCAAGCTCTTGACGCGTTGCGCATACAGCGCTGTGTTATGTTAGTACCTTCTTCGAGGAAAAGTCGCCATAGCAGGCAGCTAGCATCTTACCAACTCATTCTCGTCTTTGATAGCCAATGCGGCCGAGAATATTGCAAGTGTGATATCGACCTCCTCCACCTCTTTCAAGATATCACCAAATGCCTTCTTCCACTCCTCAACAAAAGGGCCGGTTGAAGTGTCCTTTGTGATAGTCCCAACTTTCTTCTACTTTTTCATCAGCAAATTCATATTACCACAAATAGCCGTCTGACGTACGCCTGCTCCTTTGATTAAGTCTAAGCATTTTTCGAAATGCCTGGCATTTTGCTCCGCATCCTTGGGATTGCGAACCAATATCTCAACTGGGATCTTGCCGCCTTTCAGAGGCTCGAGGTGTTTTGCTTTATTCAGGTACATTGATCAGCACAGTTGCCTAGAATCTCAGGGGTACAAGGCATGTACCCTTTTTGGCAGTTGTCACGATGTAGAGGGCTTCTGTGGTAAAGACCATCAGCGTTGCAGGAAATTCATATCCAAGAAGCCAAAACTGTAGGACATCATATCCGTCAGTCCTTTGCCATTGTAGGTGGGCTTGAGGGTACACCATACATGCATCGCGTTATTTTTTTGAAAGGTGATATTTCCCTCATTCTTGCCCATCAGCAGCACGATAGATCCGACGCCTGAAAACAACGCGTCATTCGACCTTTTGTCGGCTCTCCATGCTGAAATGAAATGCGAAAGGCGGTCATGGAAGGCCTGCTTATCGATTTTGACTTCGTCTGCCATGCTCGCGGTATGGCGATCTACAAAGCTTGGGGAGTGAGTTGAAAAGAGAGCGATGCTGAAGTGGAGGAAAAGTAGAGAGCCGCGAACCGCGTTAAAGTGGATGCAAATCAGGTTAGGCTCAACGTGAATTAAATACCGAGCTAGATGAGCTTTTGAGCTTGGTATGGTATCGACGTCATCTCAAGAGAAACTTTCCAAGTTAAGAGCATACAGGAATGATAATGTTTACGGAATACGCAGTCCTATTCCGCTGAGCTGTATAACGCCATGGCTTTGTCGACTCCTTACTCTAGATCAGTACACCAATATGGTTATCTCAAAACAATCACAACCCACCGATGAACAAACACCCCTGCTGGCGCAAACGAGAGATCGAAGGAGCAATGCGGCAACAGGTGCTTCTGCTGCAGGAGTCCGTGCTATTGGATCTCAAATGATCGCATTTTACTTCCGAGCCCCTGCAAAGGCATTTTTCCGTACTCGTGTCGAGTGAGTTCCAAGAATGGGCTTTCAAGTATGAGCGCTGTAGCTCATATACTGGCAGTTACTTGGTATATTCTGCTTTAGCTGAACGGAGCTCCTTTGCTAATCATAAATCAGGCTTTTGCCAAAGCTATTAATCCTCGTGCCCAGGCCAACGAAGCATGGTCGTGGCGCAGGAGCACTCCTGGCCTTCTAGCACATGCTGTACGGGCTCAAGGACTTAGCTTCATTCCCAATTATGTCCTTCCACCGTTGCTGGCTAATGTTGGGTAAAGAAAGGTCAAGCAACGCCTAGGTTCACTTACTGACACTTTGTAGCGTCGGAGCAGTACTCTATACCTCTTACCTTCAAACGCTAGGTTTACTACACCAGCCATCGTCAAAGTCGTTAAAACGGGTCTATCCAGCTCCTCCAGTCCGCAGTACTTTTATGGCTGGCTTCACAGCCGGTGCGATTCAATCAGTCATAGCAGCTCCTCTTGACGCTCTACAAATTCGCTTTCGCACAACTGAGGTATTGGAGGGCAAATACAAAAACATGTGGCATTATGGGTATAGTAAATTGAAAGAGATTGGTCTTCGAGGTGCATTTGCAGGCTGGGGGCTCTCCTTCGTGAAGGATGCTATTGGCCATGCATTATTCTTCGCAACCTTTGAATATGTCAAGGCTCAAGGCTACTACACCTTCCTCTCCACTTGGTACGGTGGTCTGAGCTCTCAATACGTTGGCTTTGAACCTGAGACCGAAGCAACCAAGGAGAGCGGCATCTCTGTCCTCAAACCTCATTATGCAATCGAGCCTGGTTTTCTGATGCTTGCCGGCGTCACTGCATCTGTAGCTCAACAGACCGTCCAGCATCCGATCAGCTTGGTGCAGAGCGTTCACTTTAGATCCTTATCAAATCTGGATAATCAAGCTAAGCTCCACTCTTCCAGCTCAAAAAAGCTACACCATTATTACAGTGCATACAAGAAGACTTACCACCGGTGTTTGGTAAGGGCTAGGCGTGCCGGAGGATGGAGGCATTGGCTTTATCGGGGCTTTCTGTGGAATACCCTGAAGCAAGTTCCGAGTACCAGTGCTGGACTGATAATCTTTGAGCTCGTCCGAAGACGGTACGGCAATGGAGCAGAAGCCATGAGAATTGAAAGGGAAGGCTATGATATTCTTCTGGCGTAGGCCTCCCTCCGGAGAAAAATCTTGTCCTATGATCTCCTATATTCAACCTACAACAAGCACCGCGATAGTGAGACGGGAACTACGATAGACGCTTCGCGATGTGACAAGCATCAAGGCAGAAGATAAGTGCGAGATCAGAGAAGTTAAAGCGGGTACGTTGTACATCCTGATCGAAGATACAGCATTGGATTCTTTACACCTGTCCCGGCTGCTCAGGAGAAAGAGCTAGACTTTGATAGGCCATTCGTGTTTGGTGAACATAGTGCATATAGAGATCAAAGCAACAGGAACCCAGCGCATTAGGGATATCCACATATTGTGGTTACTCTACTCCGTACGAAGCTTCGCTACCCATCCCTAAATGTCTCGTCTGCTTTCTCATCTACATGCCCTAACATCTATTTAAGGTAACCCCGGTAAATCAAAGATTGCCTGCAGTCAGTCTGACAGTGAAAGGACGGTGAAATGAAAGGAGGCTCGAGAGTGCATTGCTGGACGATGCGTCTTATGTCTGTGCTTAAGCCACCACCACAAATCATGCGCACAGACTTGAAGCACTGTTCGATTGCAGTATAATTGATTGGGGACAATTGGCTTTCTTGCGAACATTCCACAGCTTGTCGCAAAATTGAAAAGGTAAAGTGCATTCGGTTAGTACAACCTAAGGATTCAGAATCAAGCGAATGAGAGATGGTGGGTTACACCAAAGCAAGAAGGTGTGATAAGATAAAGTAGACACCAGATCTCGTCTTCTGCTCGCCATCGCGTGTGGACTGAGTGCATGACTTTGTACAGATGAAGGGTGGATGGATGACCTTGAGGTTGGTGGGAGCAGATGACTGCGAAACAGGTTGCACCGAATCCGATGGATGGATGACGGCGTCAAGTGGACAGACCTCGGCGATTAGCGATGGAGATAAATATGGTGTGCCGAGCAGTTGATGGGAGTAGTATGGTAGGCTACTACATCCGTCAATGGTGTTGACAAAGTACATTGAACCTATTCTATCAGTTGAAAGAAAACGGCATAGAAGATGAGAAGGCAATTGATGCAGTCAGTCCTGCATTTAGTGTATTTGACACCCGCTGAAGCCCTTTTCATCATCCCAGTGGCCGCGTGGCGTTAGTGAGATGCGATTGGGACCCTTCTTTCCTTGCGATGTGCCGTTGTGTCACGTGTGTTAAGCAATTAAGGTACAAATCAGCCACAAAGATGGTGGGGCAAGGATTGTGCCGAGGAAGGGGCGCATGTCCAGCGGGGCTAATTCCATTTATCGCCTAGCCTGGCCCCATTCATCTAATCCCATGGACTGACTCACTTTCCTTCCCTTCCCCATTCACAGGCAAAACTCCGTCAATAAGCAATGCCCGATTGTGGCACTGAATGGAGCCCCATTTGCTATACCCTTTCCCTTTGTTCGCGTGAGGTGTGGTCACTTACCACACAGTACACTCTACACATAACGGTTTCAATTGACCAATGGTTATCATGGGCTCAACACGCCAGCTGATCAATCCATTGGCGCTTACCATTCTCTCTCAAACATGTCATGCCTAGGGCCTGGTGCCTTGTGCGCACTCGTTCGCCTCATCATCAGACCGCGTTTTCCCAATTGACCCAGCCCCCAGGAAGACAGAGTCATCCTTCCTCTTGATTCATCCATTGCTGCCTTGCCCTTTCTCTTCCACCGCAGCCTTTCTGACTGCCATTTAATTCACCTGTGCCCCAGATATTACGCAGGCTTTCGCTTCTTCCTTCCGCCACCTTCCATTACTGCCTATTGTCCTCCATACTATTAATCCAACACTTTTCTGTTGTGCAGAAAAGATACCATTTCATACAAAGCCGACGGTTTGTTCCAGACCCGTCTCACAATTGCGAAACAGATAACGTTGATCGATCCGCCAAGTCATCAAACCAACGATTGCCACCCACCTTTTCGCTTCTTTCGCGTCCACGACTGCCTGACAAATCCAATCCGCATCCTTCCATTGATTTCGGACCGTCACTAGAAGGCTTCCACCCATTGTCCATCTTCGACAACAACACTCCTCATCTGTAACTCCATCATTTACACCACCGATTCGCTGAATCGACAAGCATGACACGATTGCCATCAATCCTAAGCTTGATGTCTCCTCCTGAGGCAAAACCTCTCGATAGCTTTATTTCGCCACATGCCTCCGGTCAGCTTCCATTTTCGACACCCGAGACGTCCTTCAACGCAGACAATACTCTCCCTCCCATCTCCGATTGCGCATCTCCAGACAACGCCACGATGAGAGTACTTCCGTCCCCACCAGTATCGCCATGGCCCAATAAGTCATTCAAAGAGCAGATTGGTGGCAAGAGAAACGGTATAGTTGGAGACGAGAGCGTAATGGCAAGGGACCCCGTGCTGTATCCTGAGGGCCATACGCAGGCAGGCATCCCAACGGATCAGCCTCTGTTTCCTTTAGAGCCCACAATGGCAATTGCTGAGGAGATCGTCTCGCAGCACATGGCAATGCACATGGCTGAGTTCGATCACAAGATCAATCGGCCCACTCGGGACGAATACCTCTTTGCCTTGTCTTGCATACCCAATATCGGCCGTAGCTACAATCGGAACCCTGGTGCTTATATGAAGAGAACTCGTGAGGAGACAGAAGATCAGTACTGGAAAGCTAAGCGTATTTGTGCGAAGCCTGGTACGAAAGCATTATCTCACGTCAACATTGCTCCAGCACTAGCACCCAAGGCACCTAAGAGAGCGATCAAAGCAGTGTCGTCTGGCAACCCTCTGCCGCGAGTCAAAAGAACGCCGAAGTCTTCTCCTATAGGCAAATTGCAGGCGTATTCCCCAAAAGGGAGGTCTCAGACACCGGAGACCCGAGTACCCGGCACCAAGCGCCCGGAGGACGTCGACTACAATTCTCTACCAGACTACTCACCATCAACCGAGACACTTCCCAAAGGCAACCCAAAGTGTCTGAAAGCCGACTGGCCAAGTAACAATATTCTTAACCTTTCGAATGACCCAGACCGACATTTGCTTCATGAAGCAGAGCTCAACCTTGCGGGTACGCTACGATTAAGCTGTGCTACATATCTCTGCAGCAAGCGTCGTATCTTCGAGGGTCGACTACACGCTTTGAGGATTGGGAAAGAATTCAGGAAGACGGATGCCCAACAGGCTTGCAAGATTGATGTCAATAAGGCTAGCAAGCTCTGGACTGCGTACGACAAAGTCGGATGGTTCAGCAAGGGATACTTTCAACAATGGCTGTGAGCTGTTCCCTTTGACCAGTAACATGTTGGATTTTCTATGATTGACGATTACGACGGGGAAGTTTCCTCATACCCCACGGCATCAACCCGTTCGCGGCATAATATGTTTACGACATTCCCCACTTTCTGGCCCAGATCAGCAGGCTGATCTGTTCTTTGGCGTTTTGTATGGCTGTATCGGCATGCATGGAATTTATGATCACCACTCTCCCACGGCGCAGATGTTACATAGCACCGGAGTTCAGAGTTACGATCACGGTCTTTATATGGGGTTTTTCCGACTTGCGTCTCATATACCTCACTTGTCACAGATTATGCGGTGTTTCAAGACACCATTGTGGTGCCGTGTGGATCAGTGGCTCGGTTGGGCTCATGGTTTAAGGGGCATTGAAGGCTTGGGAGGGAAAGCTTTTGGGACCAGGTTCGGAGGATTCCAGACTAGATTGGCCCAGTCTTTTTTTTTGGCATGCATGTTCCGCCCGAGATAGCTTACTTATGGAGTCTAGCTTTAGCAGTCAATCTACTTGATTCAATTGCTCATTGTCGCAAGTAGAGATATAACAGTGAACAAGTGGTAACTACTTGCTGTGCATAAATGCAATCCCATGTCTCGTGTAATCTATCTAGAACAAGGGCTTGTGGTGGCATTACGAGTCGACCAACCGTTATATAAATCAATTTCAGCCTGCTGTGACGGACCTGCATATTCACCGGGAGAGGCCAGAGAGGGATTGCGTTGGCGCCATGCTGATTACGGCTCAGATTGCGGCTTGGGCGTCAGCCTTACGCAAGACAGCTAAATTTGGCTGACGAGAGATATGAGAGATGAGAGTCCCGACAACAGCCGCTTTATCAACTACAACCACCACCAATACCTAAGCTTGCAACGGCCTCATGAGTGTGGAAGAATGACAATGTCGCAAACTCAAGCAGCTCGTGCAGATTCTATAGATGGCCAGGACCCCCACAACGAGGTGCAGAAGAAAGTGAAGAGCAGACGGCCCGCAAGTACGACGACACCTTCGTGCTATAATGGATATCTTTCCGACAGTCCAGAGGCTGATGTAGGACTTCTTGTGAATAGATACTGCTTTCCGGCAACAGAGATTGAAAGCATGGCAGTGGGTGCTCCGAGCCAGAGCCGCGTCTCTACCGTATCTTAGGCATGCGCTTACTACTGTATCTCTAGACCGATCCTTACTCCCAAAACCGTCCTCCCTCTTTTCTTCATCATCGGTATCATATTTGCGCCAATAGGTGGACTGTTGCTATATGCCAGCGCTCAAGTCAGTATACACTGCACGGAGTTGAATAGACAGAGCGATGTTGACTTGGGAACTAGGTGCAAGAACTCGTCATTGACTACTCAAAATGTGCTACAGACGCCCCAGAAGGCGACAACTCAGGCGATTTCGTAAAGATGCCAGCTGAGCTGGTCACAAGCTATTTCAAGTCGTCAAACTGCACGCCTACAAATGAGCCCGTGAGGTGGAAGCGAAATTCTACGACTGTCAAATATGGAAAGAACTTGGATGAAGCGAAGAAAACGCCTACTACGATATGTTCTTTGCAATTTATTATACCGGATAATATTGGTCCACCGGTCCTGTTCTACTATCGCTTGACCAATTTCTACCAAAATCATCGCCGATATGTCAAGTCCCTCGACACAAACCAGCTGCAAGGTGCTGCTGTTCCAAACAGTACTATTGGCGGTGGCTCCTGTGACCCGTTACGACTTGATAGTAAGAAAAGGCCCTATTATCCATGTGGACTTATTGCCAATTCTGTCTTCAATGACACGTTCACAAGCCCTGTGAAGATACTAAGTAGTTCGAACAACGAAACCTATCCTATGACTGACAAAGGAATTGCGTGGGCCAGCGACAAAGCTCTATATGGCCCTACCAAGTACAATTACGCTGATATTGCCGTACCGCCGAACTGGGTTGAACGGTGGCCATCCGGAGAATATACGGAAAACAATCCGCCGCCGCAATTACAAAACGACGAACATTTCCAGGTCTGGATGAGAACCGCCGGCCTGCCCGCTTTCTCGAAGCTGGCTTTACGGAATGACAACCAGACCATGAGTTGTGGAATGTACCAGGTGGACATCCAAATGAGTATGCAACCTAGCTTTGTCCTCTGTTATCTGCTTACCACGTATAGACTTTCCCGTTACCGAGTATGGAGGGACAAAATCCATTGTCATATCTACTCGGACAGTAATGGGCGGGAGGAACCCGTTCCTAGGCATCGCCTACGTTGTTGTTGGTGGGATATGTATTGTCCTTGGTGCCCTGTTCACTGTGGCACATCTCATAAAGCCACGGTAAGATCATACCCCGAGCTTTTGAAGAAAATCACTAACCGCTGGTCCTTAGAAAACTTGGGGACCACACCTATTTGACATGGAACAACGATCAGCCTAGTACAGCTACCGCAACCGGTGTCTCTAGGCCTGGGAATGATGCGGCTTGACAAATGTCTACTTCCCTATCTCCTTTACTCTTTCCGAGTACAACGTGACGCATTGGTGTTGTGGTGTTTCTTGGCGTCAATGGATGTAGTCTGGAGGGTTCTCAAGCGTCGCTGTCAAATGTTTCATGATTGACTAACAATCGACACCTTCATTGATATCATGCGGCCAAATATTGACTTTCAAGCCTTACAATGTCTTTCAAGCCTTAACATTGACTTTCAAGCCCTAGCAATGAAGTTCAAGCCTTGAAGTGACTTTCGAGTGGTTCAATGGATTATGGCGTTTAGTGGGCGACAAGTGCCTTTATGTCGACATCAAAGAAACTCCGGATCCGTCTCCGACCCTCAAGGTCCAAATCCTCCGTCGCAAAACTGGTGGTAGAGTAGGGGGGTCGAGACTGCAGCATTCTATACAGCATTGTGTTTGAGCTGTCTCGAGCGGTCGAAGTGTTTATATAAGATAGTGTATCTAAGCTTTCCTATCCGCATTCCTCTATCGCCCCTTGCATCGACTTAAAGGAGTCCAGTGTGGAATCGGTTCATAATGTTGATTTCCTCCCTCCTCTTTCTCTTCGCTGCCCTCGCCCTCGCCGGCCCCACCCCTGGCCCAGCCCCGAGCTCCGCGCCAGCCAACACCAATATTCCCGCCCGGATCTGTGGCACCGCTGACCCAAGCGATGAGCTCAAGCAAGTCCATGGTCAACTCCGCGAAGCAGCCCGTACGGCCAACCTTCAGAAGCGCGCGACCACCTTCTCGCACACGACGGTCGAGACATATGTTCACCTCGTCACCACCTTTGACCAAGCGAACAAGTACTCGCCCAGCCTGCGCCAAACCCTGGCCAGCAACCAAGCGTTTGTGCTCAACACGGCCTACGCGCCCGCCAACATCTCGTTCCACATGCAGAAACCCAGCTACACCATCAACGACGCCTGGGCCACGGATTCGGGCTCGACGGCCATGAAATCCGCCCTCCGCAAAGGCGGCTACGCCGCCCTCAACATCTACTTCCAAACCAACCTCTCCTCCACCTCGACCGCCACCACCTCCGGCCAAACCCTCCTCGGCTACTGCACCCTCCCCCAATCCGTCATCTACCAGCCCCCCTGTGCCTCCGGCACCTCCCCCTGCCCGGCCCCCATTCCCTACCCGTCCTCTGCCTACGCCCAAGACGGCTGCAACGTGCTGCTCGGCTCGATGCCGCAGGGTGGTGTCCGAGGGTACCAGATGGGCAAGACGGCGGTGCACGAGGTCGGGCATTGGTTCGGCTTGTTGCACACGTTCCAGGATAACACGTGCACGGTGGGGGATGCGGGGGATTATATCGAGGATACGCGGCAGGAGGCGACGGCGACGGCGGGGTGTCCGCAGGGGAAGAACAGTTGTCCCGGGTTGAAGGTGCCGGGCGCGGATCCGATTAGCAATTTTATGGATTATTCGACGGATGAGTGGTGAGTTTTGCGCGCGCTTTCTGGTGGTTGCTGGTCCTTAGGGTTTTTGGGAACTAACACGCCTGGTTCCTCACAGCTACACATCCTTCACGTCCGACCAAAACCTCCGTATGCAAGGCATGTGGACCTCTCTCCGCGCCGGCAACTAAAAAGCCGCTTCTCCTGCAAACACGCGACTAGGAACTGCAGCTTTCGGGTCCTTCCTGTCCTCTCTTGTTCGATCGGTTACTTTCCCAGGGGTAATTAGAAATCGGTGGTTTGGTGCCTCTGCAATGGTTTTTCTTCACTTCCGGTACGACTTTGTAAATACTTTCCCAGTGGGATAGAGATGTGTTTTTGGATTTCTGCGCGGTCGGTTTTTGTTGGGGTGTTTGGATTGGATTGGATTGGTAGTGACAGTGGTTACGGGGAGTGAGACTGGCGGTAGGAGGGTGCTGGGATCGATGAAAGGGGATGAAAGGGGGGAGGAGGGATTTGGAGTGGCAGAGAATATAGAAGGAAATAATTAAAAGTTAGAATTAAAAAAACAAGGATAACATCTATTCAGGATTTCGCAATGTCATCCTTCCAAGCACTACAAACACCATTTCAGCTCATCCAACCCCTTCCTCTCCAATCTTCTCCATGCATTTATTGCTTATTGCCTACCTTACCATTTTCCCTAATTATAACCACAAGCTGAGAATTAAGTAGCTCTTCTAACCAAAAAAGGTTGTTACCAGTATCCCTTCCCACGCCCTTCCCGAAGAGGAGTTGGAATCGGGGGGGGGGAGTGCGTTGAGGGGACCGGGGGAAGAGGTGAGGTGGGCGAAGTAAGATGGGGGGCGAGACGGGGTGGTTGAGTCGGAACAGATGGGGGTGTGTTGGGCAGGTGAGCGGGTGGGGGAGTGGCGGCTTAGTGTTTGGGGGGGGGGGGGGGTTGAATAAATGGGCTGTAGGAGTGGGGGAGTGGATGGGGGTGAGAGTGATATATATCATCGTTTACAATTGGGCGTTCTCTGAACCGGGACTGGAGGTTAGTTCTCTGTGGTCGAAACGTGACAATGCAGGGGCTTTTGGGGGGGTGGAAAGAGCGGGGAGGATGGGGGTTTTTTTTTTGAAAGGATATGAGGAAAGCAAGGCGTGAGAAGAGCAGAGTCATAGGCGAAGGAGTAGAAACGCACGCATATGGTTGACAGGTCCTCTATTCGGAGAAGAGGTGCACGACGCTTAGTCCATTTGGCAATCTAGGTGAGAGAGTGGTTGGAAGAAAAAGTCATTGCGGCAGCTGGGTATATGACGTATATGATGCCACTTGCGGAGAACACAGGGGAAAGAGCCCGCATTACCTTACCACGTCGTTACAAACACATACCTCGCTATGAAGAAGTCCTGCTTCGATAATCCCACGAGAGACCAGCCCTTGTGCACACAAACCATACTCGCTAAACCTCACTCAAATACAAAACCCAACCCAAACTCACCCAGTCAACAAGGACTCGCGTTCATCGTCCCCCCCCCTCAGCGTCCCGAGATAGCTCATTGGCAAATTATAACAATAACTGCTCCCATCACCGCTCTCCTGCCCCATGGAAAAAAAAGTCGCCTTGACTGGGGCAATTGTTAAACTCGCAATTCGTGTCCTGGCAATTCACGTTGTAATCGCACCACTGCGCATTCGCCAGACAGGTGATCTGCACCGTCGTTCCGGACAGATCGACCTTGGGGGACGCATTCGCGTTGTTGCATGTCCGCGAGCCCTTCATCAAGAGGTCGCCAGTGGTCCATTTGAAGAGGGAAGGGAGATCCCAGGTTTTGCCGTGGTTGTTTTGCTGGTTAAGGGCATAGGAGATGTTAATACCGCCGCATCAGCCCTGCAGGTTTGGCATCATCCTTCGCCGGAATCGGGCAACACATACGAAGATATTCCATACAACGTAACAGTCTTTTGCAGAAATCGGTTTACCCTTGGCGTTGAGGTCAGACGGGATTTGCGCATCCGCTGGGAGCATTGATACTGCAATTCTGGTTCGGAACCGATTCATTGACGTAGTTTTGAAAACATGAAGCAAAATCAGAATGTAGCGTGCCGGCGCATTTGGGCATGTGAACAGTCGTCCAGTTTCGGAGGTGTGCCGAGATGCCCAGGGTTTTCCAGCAAGAGCCATCTAAGCCGTTGGCCGGTACATTGCAATCGTGCTTTGGGGAAGCGCCAAGTCTAGAGGTGTTCCAGTAGAGTATGCCACTAAACTTGCGAAAACGAGAGTGGAAAGGAAACGCATGTTGAGAAAAAGGTTGAAAGATTGAAGATCAACTTCGAATAGACAACTAGACAACTCTAGGTGATGGGATATATGATAGGATTGGTGTAATGACGGGACAGGAAGAAACCTTCCTTAGTAACTTAAACAAACTAACCAACTGGGATTCATATAACATCATTCATCATGATGGCGTTGATGTTATCAACGACGGATTCGACTTGGAATTAGAGTGACTGAAACTGAAACTGATTAGGAAACAACAGATCATTGGATGTGTGATGGATACCCTACGGTTCGATTATCAAGTACCTATTATTGTTAGGCGTTGACTGAGGCTCAGCTTGTCTTCGGGAGGGGGTTGCGCGTGTCGTGAGGGTGATCTGAAGGAGACTGAAGATGATTGATTGCTTAACCGGCGCTCAAGTGAGACGTAAGGACGGTTAAGGGGACCTTAGATTGATGAGAAGGCTAAGACTGGTAGACTGGTAAGGTAGGTAATAGTCGTCAACGGGTGGAGACAGAAGGAAACGGCAGAGATGAGTTGGATTATTCTCTGCTAGGCTTTGATGCTTCCTTCAGAGTGAGACCTTACTAGAGCAGACGGCTTCCATTGGCACCGCGGCCGCAAGTCTTATTGTTATCTAGGTATCTAACAGCTCCAAGGCGGTCGTCGGCTCGAGGCTCGATGATGAAGCTATGACGTTAGGATTGATTCAGCCTAAATCAGGGCACCCTCTAAATCTTTGCATGCTCATCGTTGTTTGTTTTCGGTGGCTGTCATATTGAGAACTCGAGATGTCAGTCATGTACTCTAAAGAAAGGTATCAAGAATTCGTGCCAAAACGCTTTAAAAGCGACATGTCGAACCAACAGGATCACATTCGCAGTATCTACCCTCCCCACCCCCCCCTGCACTGCCTCGCTAACCTCCCACTTCACTACAGCGCCCATTCCCATCCCCGAATGTCCGTTACCCATTCCGCCTTCCTCCAGCTCCTCCACTCCAACTCCAAGCCCTTCTTCCCCAACCTCTTGAAAAAGAAAACAAGTACTACAATCCAACCCAACCCACCCCTCACCACTACTTCCTCTTCTTCCCACAGACCTCAAACCTCTTTTACTTGTGCTGGTCAAGGGGTATTGTTTGTTGAAAGGATGTTCCATGTCAATGATTGAGTATGATGAGATTCCGCTTGCCGCGTTGGTGGTTAGTATTGGGCGGTAGTTATCTCCTCGGCGGAAATGCAGGGAGTGTACAGCGAGGCTTTGTAAAACGTCATTGGTGGGGTTCTGCGAAGCGCCAGGGGCATGCGGATGGGGGGCTGGTTGAGAGGGACGAAGAGCGAGAGGCGAAGAGCCCAGGAAGGAGAATATGCTGGTTTGTGGATGGGAGAGTGTGGAAGTGCGTGGAGCGTTCACGGAGACAGAGGAGGTCAAGGAGTTTGGGAGGATTAGGGAGTTTCTTAGTGACTCGGATGTTAAGCATGCGATAAGATGGAGACGTAGGGTTTAGAGTAGAGTGAGAGACGGGAAGATTGTACAAATCTGATCGGTAATCAGGTAAAGATAAGATACAAGAAGACTCGAATTGCACCACATCCCAATAAAAGATCCATGAGGAGTTGGTGGGATCGGATGAGTTGCACAAAGCTAAAACAAGGGAGTCTCAACAAACATTCTCCACCGCCGCTTCGATTCCGTCCCTCGGACCCAAATCTGACTTTAGCGTTCTCGAAAACAGCTCGAGAAGCATTTCGAAGCAGATCTTTGAGATAGCTGGATCATATCTGCCTTTGCTCAATTCGTCTCTGATGAACGCGTCTGCTTGCCTGTCAGCGGAGGCAGCTTATTGCTATACGTGAGAAACACCCACGTTGTGCATGTGCAGCTTCGTAGAAGCTAAAGCAAACCCCTTTCTCATGCAAGTTCTTCCTGATTAGATCCCTCCCCTCGGGTGGGACATGGTTATCTTTCTTGCCGAAGATCTAAACGTTTGTCAATACTTCCATCGCTATACTCTATCCTCTTCCCGACGTACCATCACCACTTCTCCCTTGATATCACCCGTTCTTCCCAGGCTGTCATCTGTCTTACCTTCTCCCAGAGAATGGCTGTGTATATCTGTCGCAAAATAGCACACAGCAGCAGCGACTCTCTGATCGAGCGCGCAACGATAAGCTAGATGACCACCGAGGCACATGCCAGTTGAACCTATCCGCCCGTTGCATGTAGGAAGTGATAGAAGGGTCGAGACGGAAAGGAAGGCATCCTCATCGTAAGCGGAAAGTTTCTGAAAATAACATTAGCCTCGATGATCCATAGCGTGCGGGGGGCGGGCTCGCTCCAAAAAGCAATCAAACCTTCTTGATCTTCCAGTCGTTCCCCGCGTCCGTTCCTGCCACATCGTAGGCAAGTGGTTCTGGGCCGGTGAACTCATGATAGGATGAAGGCGCTGCGACAATGTAGCCATGACCTGCTATTTGCCTTGCGAAACGCTGTATAGGGCCAGTGACTATGGGGGCAGCGTCAGTTGACTTGTCCTTGATACGGTTGAACAATTTGCCCGTCCATACCCTGGTATATCTCGCTGAAGACGACGACTCCGGGAAATCGTGCTTTGGGATAGTTGGGGATAGTGGGGTGGAAAAGGAAGATGCCTGGATAAATTTAGTGACCATCCTCTGCACGAAATCTCTTAATTTCCTACGCATTCTCCCATGGCCATCCGCCTGCGTTGGCACATCTTTGTAAGTTTCGTTGACCAGCATCTTAGGAAAAACCTATCCAAAGTTGTCGCGGAGCTCTGAACCTTACTTTATATCCGACCCCACAGTGCGCATGCGATCTAGCGCAAATCAATGGCTGAATGTCCCAAAACGTGCAACGAATCATCAAAGGGCAGATCACATTGAAGAAGAACGTTATGATATGGGGATGATTAGCATTAGTGCAGTGGTAGTAATAGTATGTACAGGTCCAGGCCAGTTTGACCTTTCACATGACGTACTAGGCATTGTCAGTTTGAAAAGACATCAGACCAACAAGGGAAAGTTTTGCTTACTGGTATGAACAAGTACGGAACCCGCCGTGTATACTCCTCCCAAGCTTCGCCGTACTTTTCCTGACACTTTTGGATGTCGCGGAGTGCTCTATGGGATATCATGACTGAAAAGAAAACGGGGTAAAACCACGGGAAAGGACTATTGAAGCCTGTAATAAGGCCCCAAGTCAATGCGAAGTACAAGTCGCAGGCATAATTAATCTTCCTAGCGTATGCATCTATAGCAGAGTCAGTGTACGCCAAAACAAGTCGGTTGTGGTCTCAACTTACACCAGCCATCTACTAACAAAGAATCTCCGGTGTTGGTCCTGATGATTTTTGGGTTCTCAACTCTTTGCCACGGTAGTTGAGGAAATGCTTTCCTCTCCATAAGTGTGCCGCGCTCCTCCTGTCTAAAGCGGTTCTTCTGGCTATTGGAGGTATCCCAGACCCAGTAAACGAAGAGGTATGAGACGTAGAACAGGACCAGTACAAAGCGGTTCCAGTGATAGACAGATGGCGCATGGTTCGCCAAGTATATTGTGCAGTGACAGTAGCTGAGTGGGACACCAGCGAGATTCCAGAAGATGAGCATGAACCCCCATTTCTCGTAGTACATGTCCCTGTCCATTGATTTAGTCGAAATCCAAGCGCCTCCAAAGTTTTTCTTACCAAGTGGTGACGATGCACTCTTCTCCTTTAGAACACGCATTTGCATACAGAAAATGGGCCATGACGAGGAACCCAACTTCACCTGAAACCCACCCAAATTGTTCATATTGACGTGCTGCCGTCGCACACGAGAGCAAGAACAGAATGTACCATGGCAATCTGACTTCAAAGAACATTTTAAAGTCCAGAATTCCGAACATCCTTGGATTTAACTCTGCACCCATGAAAAAGTCGTACACCGGAGAACCAGTCATTCGATGCTCTGCACCTCTATGTAACGCAGAGAAGTAAGCGACAAAAGAAACGAGGTAGCCAGTGATGATAGCGACGGACATGAGAGGTCCGAACTCATCGATGAGGGTGTAGAGTTTGAAGAGGCCCGTCACATGAAGTGCCGCTGCAACCACAATGGTAGTATAAAAGGACCATATACCAGAGCAATAATAGGTCAATTGCTTGCCACCTTCATGTGCCAGAGGCTTGCCCTTCGCCGTAACACCTGGTAGGTATAGGTAACAGATCATTTCGAACAGAAAGAAGCTCCAATAAATAGCCCAAGCTTTGACTGTTGGGAAAGCGCCTTCATAAACCAAATGACTCATGTGCCCTGCAAAGTGAGAGACACTCTCCCCTTTGGCCGGCAATGGGAGACGACCATCATAGTATGTTGCACCAATCCACATGTACCACATAAGCAAGGGAAATCCAAGCATCATGGCACTGACACCGCACGCGCCACCAAACTCAAAGTGCCCACTGTAGTCGACACGGGGGTCTTTACCGTCTCCAGATCCATCGATAACGCGTTCCTTGACCTCGGCATGTCCGTTGGCCGTACCGTTGAGTTTAGGGGTGCCATTGATCGTCCTGCGCCTAGCAGGAGTCCGCCCATCGCGTTTCTCTTCGTACGACACGTCAGAGTCCTCGCTCTTGACGTCTGGGGTTTTCGATTGACGGGGGTGCGAGCGACGTGTAGGTGTTTCGACAAAGCATGGATCTTGCCTTTTTCTGTAGCAATGTTAGCGACTCGTCCCTCACAATGCTTCAGCAATGGACAGCGATGCTAAGAAGGTATTGTTACCTTGGAGTATGCCCCGTCTGGCTCCGAGTCAATGTCATTGTCGCGTGGCCCTGTACGATGCAATCCTGCGAGAAACGAACACGAACAAATTACACAACTCCAACCAACATGGGATCGTCCATTATTTATTATACTTGCCGCGCGGTGCGAATGTAATTTTATTGAATTTTTTCGGGTCGTTCCAACACGTCATTACAGATCTCGGTTCGCTTGGCAGGCTGGCAGGGCCAACGCTAGCCATG
>JAABUT010000835.1_pt1 | contig 41673 bp, 32 predicted proteins | sample 5559281 | NCBI WGS metagenome assembly JAABUT01 (sample SAMN10711880, study PRJNA513359) | rock metagenome | isolation source: Antarctica rocks | place: Antarctica: Victoria Land, Ricker Hills nord | collected 2016-01-04
CCGCTCAGTACTCAGTACTCAGTACTCGCTACTCCGTCCCAGGGACGGCGATGCTCGAAATCCGCAACCTGACGAAAATCTATCCGAATGGGACAGTCGCGCTGCGCGACATCAACCTCACCGTCCGGGATGGTGAGTTTGTGGTGGTGCTTGGTCTCTCCGGGTCGGGTAAATCGACGCTGCTCCGGTGCATCAACCGGCTGGTCGAGCCGACGAGTGGGACGATCCTGGTGGATGGGAAAGCGGTCACGGGGGCGAACGAGGCCGAGTTGCGGCGCATCCGGCGCTCGATCGGCATGATCTTCCAGCAGTTCAACCTCGTGAAGCGCACGACGGTGCTCACGAATGTCCTCAGCGGCAGGCTCGGCTATACAAGCGGCATTGGGCCGCTGATGTACCGCTTCGCGCCGGACGACATCCAGCGGGCGATGCGGAACCTTGACCGAGTCGGCATCGCGGATCGGGCGCGGCAGCGGGCGGACACGCTCTCCGGCGGTCAGCAGCAGCGCGTCGCCATCGCCCGCGCGTTGATGCAGGAGCCGACGCTGATGCTCGCGGACGAGCCGGTCGCCAGCCTCGACCCCGCGACCTCACACTCGGTGATGCGGTACGTGGAGGAGATCAACCGCGATCAGGGGATCACCGTGCTCTGCTCGCTCCATTTCCTCTCACTCGCGCGCCGGTACGCGACGCGCATCATCGCGCTCAAGGCGGGCGAACTCGTCTTCGATGGCCTCCCGCGCGACATCGACGACGACCGCTTCAAGGCGATCTACGGCGAGGACGCGATTCAAGTCGAAATCGCGTGAGTAGGACTAAGGACTACGTGGGGATGTGAGGCTCTGGAGGATGCATGGCAACTGAGGAAGAAATCCGATTAGAGACGGAGTTGGGAGTCGGCCCGCAACATGTGGCTGCTCCCACTCAGTCCTCAGTCCTCAGTCCTCAGTCCTCCCGGCTCCGCCGGGGCGTTGCATTCCTGCTCGACTGGTTCATCGCGGCGTACGCGCTGTACATCGGGTTGTTCGTGGTGGATGCGTTTATTCACGCGCTCTGGCTGCCGTCGAAGGTGGCGGCGAACCCCGTGCTGGACATCGTTTCGTACGCATGGCGCAGTTGCGAGGGGGTGACGACCCTCGGCGGTATCACCATGCCGAAGTTCCTCTTCTTCCTGCTCGGGGGGCTGCCAATCCCGATTCTCCTCGAACTGACGAACGACACCCTCGGGCTGCGGCTGATGGGGCTGGCGCGCCCGGTCGATCCCCTCGCGATGCGGCCGTGGATCCGCACGCTCTGGGGTTTCACCGCGCTCGTGCTCTTCATCGAGACGTTCATGGCGGGGTGGTACATCACCGAGGTTGACCCGATCTTCTACGCTCAGCGGTTCGCGCGCGGCTGGCGCATCTCGAAGCAACTGTTGACGCCGGACTGGGCCATCCTGTGGCCGTCTGTCCAATTGATGCTGGAGAGCATCTTCCTCGCGCTGATCGCGACGATCTTCTCGGTCATCCTCGCGGTACCGCTCGCCTTCCTCGGCGCGCGGAACCTGATGCGCGGCTCCCCGATCCGCATGGCGATCTACACGGTGGTGCGCGGCTTCTTCAATATCTTCCGCTCGATCCAGGAACTCGTCTTCGCGATCATCTTCGTCACCGTCGTCGGGATCGGGCCGTTCGCGGGCATGTTGGCGCTCTTCATTCATTCCGTCGCTTCGCTCGGCAAGCTCTACTCGGAACAGATCGAGAGCATCGACCCCGGCCCGATGGAGGCGATCACCGCGACGGGCGCGACCCGTGTGCAAACGATCCTCTACGCGGTCGCGCCGCAGATCGTGCCGCCTTTCCTCGCCTTCACAATCTACCGGTGGGACATCAACGTCCGCACCTCGATTGTCGTCGGCTTCGTCGGTGGCGGCGGCATCGGCCTCGCGCTCTTCCAGTACCAGCAACTGACGCAGTGGCACCGCGTGGGCACCGTGGCGTTCCTCACGATTATCGTCGTCTGGGCGCTCGATGCACTGAGCGCGCGCGTCCGTGAGAAGTTGGTATAAGCCTGACTCTCCGACCCCTTCCCGCACTGGGAAGAGTCAGGGGTTGGGTACTTCTGGTATTCTCCCGCTATGACGTTGCGCCGCTTGCTGCTCGCCAGCCTGATTGCCGTGATCCTCTTTGTCGCGCCCGCCGCGCCGGTCGGTGCGTGGCCGGTGGCCCCGTATCCGCGCGCTGCCACTCCCATCGCCGCCCCGAAGATCACCGCGCGCGCCGCGCTCGTGCAGGAGAACACGGCGAGCAAGGCGCTCTTTCAGAAGGCGCAGGAGACGCAAATTCCCCCCGCGAGCACGATCAAACTGCTCACCGCGATCACCGCGCTGACGCTGGGGCAGGTGGACGACAAGATCACGGCGGAGAAGGGCGACCTCGTCGGCGGCAGCACGATGGGTTTGCAGGCGGGCGACACGCTGACTCTCGGCAATCTCCTGAAGGGGTTGCTCATCCCCTCCGGCAATGACGCCGCGACGACAATTGCGCGGGCGGAGGGGGCAAAACTGCCGGATGCCGCGACGCTCGGCCCCGTCAGCGCCTTCGTCGCGCGGATGAACGCCGTGGGCATGGAGCGCGGCCTGACGGGAACGAAGGCCCTCAATCCGAGCGGCCTCGACGCGGTCGGCATGGTCTCGACGGCGCGCGACCTCGAACGGCTGGCCGAACTCGTGCTCGCGGACCCGTTCCTCGCGCCGATCGTCCGCACACAGGAGGTGACGATCCCCTCCACGTACGGCTCGTACCCCGTCAGGAACACGAACGAACTGCTCGGCACGCCGGGTGTGATCGGCGTCAAGACGGGGACGGAGGACTCCGTCGGGCAGAACCTCGTGCTCGCGGTGTCGGAGGGTGGCCATCGCCTGATTGTCGTCATCCTCGGCAGCACCGACCGCTACGCGGACGCCCGCGCGCTCCTGACGTACACGCGGGCGGCGTGGTCGTGGGTGGCGCTCGGCGACCCGAAGGCGCTCCCCGGCCTCGCGCGGGCGTTCGATGCGTGGGGCGTCACGACGCACGAGAGCAAAACGGTCGTGCTCGACAGCAAACTCGTGCCGCTCCTGCACTACACCTTGCAGTTGACGCCGCCCGCCGCGACCAAAGCGGAGACGCCAACCGCCGCTCCTGGTCTGCCCGGTGCGCGGGGTGTTATTATCTTCCTGCTCGGGGATGGCGAACTCGGGCGCATGGATGTGTACCCGCTGGTCGCGCAACCGGTGGGGACGCCTCCACCAGCCTGAACCGCGCGACTTGTTACCTGTCAATGCGCGTCGCCCAAGCCCCATCGCACTGCTGAACGTCCCCGGCCCGCAGTGAGCGGGGGCAGAGAGAGTAGGAAACCCGTGCCCGAGATACCCCGGCGTCCCGCCGACCGCACTCGCCGCCCGCAGTCGAAAGCGAAACCGTCCGCACCCGCCCGCGCCACGAAGCGGATGCCCGCCAATCCCCAGGAAGGCGCGGCGGCGGATGGCGAGCGGTTGCAGAAAGTGCTCGCCGCGAGCGGCATCGCGTCCCGCCGCGCTGCGGAGGACATCATCCGTTCGGGGCGGGTCAAGGTGAACGGGAAGATCGTGCGTGAGATGGGTGTGAAGGTGAACCCGGCGCGCGACAACATCCTCGTGGACAACAAGCAACTCGCCCAGCCGCGCCGCCGCTACATCATCCTCCACAAGCCGAGCGGCTACATCACGACGATGAGTGACGAGCGTGGCCGATGGACAGTGACCGATCTCGTCGACACGCTGGAGCGCGTCGTCCCCGTCGGGCGACTGGACCGCGACACCGAGGGGCTGCTGCTCCTGACGAATGACGGCGAGGTGGCGCACCGCGTCATGCACCCGCGCTTCGGCATCCACAAGGAATACCACGCGCTCGTCACCCCGCTGCCGACGGCGGACGCGACCCGCGCGCTCGGCGTCGGCATCGAACTGCGCGACGAGGACGGTAAGATGGAGCGCACCGCCCCGGCGCAGGTCAACCTGCTCCCGTACAAGCACGGCGAGCAGTGGATCAAAATTGTCATCAGCGAGGGGCGCAAGCGGCAGGTGCGCCGGATGCTCGAAGCGGTCGGTTGCGAGGTGCGGCGGCTCGTGCGCGTCCGCCTCGGCCCGCTCGTCCTCACCGGCATCCCGAAGGGATCGTGGCGCGAGTTGACACCCGGCGAGCGGCGCGAACTCTTCGTCGCCCTCAAACTGACCAATCAGGAGATGCCCACGGAGGAGATGGAATGATGGGGACGGAGAGCGGGCAGGGGGTGAGGTAGTGCCTCCCCGCGTCATCACGATCGATGGCCCGGCGGGGGTGGGGAAGACGAGCCTCGCGGAGCAACTCGCGGAGCGGCTCGGCTACCACGTCTACGACACGGGCGCGCTCTATCGCGCGGCGACGCTGCTCGCGGTGCGCGCCGGGTTGACGACGATTGCGCCGGAGGATGAGGGGGCAATTGTGCGGCGCATCACGGCGGCGGACATCCACACCGGCCCCCCGCGCGACGCGGCGACCGAGCCGGTCGTGACGATTGATGGTGAGGATGTGACCGCCGATCTCCGCTCGCCGACCGTGAACGGGCTGGTCTCGCCCGTGTCGCAACTACGCGGCGTGCGCGACGCGCTCATGGCGGTGCAGCGCGAGGCGGCGGCGGCGGGCGGCGTCATCATGGTCGGGCGGGACATGGGCACGGTCGTCGTGCCCGACGCGGACCTGAAACTCTACCTCGACGCCGATGTGCGCATCCGGGCAGAGCGGCGGGCGCGGCAACTGGCGGCGCGCGGCAAGCCCCGCCCGACTGCGGAGATCATGTGCGAGGAGGCAGAGCGGGACCGGCTCGACAGCAACCGCGCCATCGCCCCGCTGCGCCCCGCGCCGGACGCGATCATCATCACGACGGATGGCCTGTCGCCGGATGAGGTGCTGCGGCAGGCGATGCATGAGGTCGAGCGCGCCGCCTCGCGCATCGCGGCGACAGCGGGAGGGGCGGGAGTATGAGCGCGACGCTGCAGCCCGCATCGGCCCCTTCCCCGGAGCATCGCGACGACCGGGACCGCCTCGACGACTTCCACAAGACGCGCCTCTACCGCATGATCTACGGCGTTGCCCGCCACGCCGTGCGCCTCGGCTTCCGCTCGTTGATGCGGATGACCGTTCGTGGGGTCGAGCATGTGCCCCGGCGCGGCCCGCTGGTCGTCGCGTCCAACCATCTGCACAACTTCGACCCGTTCGTCGTCGGCTGCGTCACCCCGCGCAGCCTCTACTACATGGCGAAGAAGGAACTCTTCGCGTCGCGCGTGATCGGGGCGATCATCGGCTTCCTGGGCGTCTTCCCCATCGACCGTGGAGCGGCGGATCGCGGCGCGCTCCGGTTCGCCGTCCACCTCGTGGAGGATGGCGAGGCGCTCTTCATGTTCCCGGAGGGGACGCGCTCCCCGTCGGCGAGGATCGAGGGCGTCCTGCCCGGCGCGGCATTCGTCGCGTTGCGGACGGGCGCGCCCGTGCTGCCCGTCGCGATCACCGGCACGCAGGCGCTCCCCTTCGACAAGAAGAGCGAGGCGGCGGGGCGGCGGAAGCGTGGCCGCGCGGACGTGACCGTGACCATCGGGGAGCCTTTCCACCTCACGCCGGGGCCGAACGGCAAGCGCCCGTCGATGGAGGCGGCGTCGGAGGAGATCATGCGCCACGTCGCCGCCCTCCTGCCGCCGGAGTACCGGGGCATCTATGCGGAATCCGCCGACACCCCACCTCATACGGACGGCGCGTGATGCGGACGGTCGAACTGTCGTCGCGCGGGCTGGTGGGCGAGATTGCCGAGGCGCTCGATGGCGGCGACAACGAGTGCGCCGCCGACCTCGCCGGGCAGGGGCTTGCGGTTTTTCCGGACGCCGCCGTCTTTCACCGGCTGCGGGGCGTCGCGCTCTTCGCACTCGGTGCGAATGAGGAGGCGAAGGGGAACCTCGCCGCCGCGCTCGCCGTCGATCCGCTCGACAACGAGGCAATCGTGACGCTCGCGCGGATCGCGGACGTGGAGGGCGATCCGTACACTGCCGCCGAGCACCTGCTGACCGCGTGGGAGCATGACCCGGCGAACCCAGGTCTCCGTGCCGAATTGACGGAGCGGCTGGCGTCGCTGTACGGGCCGGAGGGGTACTTGCAGTATACCCGCCCGGCCCTCGCCGCCCTCTACGCGCGCAACGCCTACCCCCGCCGCGCTGCCCGCGAGTACGAGGCGATCCTCGCGGAGCACCCGAACCGCACGGACGTACGGCTCGCGGCGGCCCTCGCGCAGTGGCGGCTCGGTGGCCTCGATGAGACGGTGACACAGTGCGCCGCCTTGCTCGCGGAGCAGCCGACGGTCGTGCGGGCGCGGTGGGCGCTCGCGGACGCGCTAGCGCGGCAGGGGAGGGGCGACACCGCGCGCGATCATGCGACGCGGGCCGCCTCTCTCGACCCGGACGGCGCGGTTGCCCGCGATCTGCTCGCGAGCAACCGCGACGCCGCGATCGTCGACCCGGACGAGCCGATCCGCACGCGGGAGCGCGACGACGAAGGGCTGCCCGCGAATGTGACCCCGCTGCCGGTTGTTGCACGGGAGGAGCGAACGATGACCACCGAGCCGAAGGCCCCCGAACCGCCGGACGCGGAAACGCCCGAACCCGAGGATGCCACCCCGACGAAGTCCGAGACGATGCGACTGGTCGAGTCGCTTTCCGGCCTCGCGGCGGCATTGACGAACCTCGACGCGCCGCACGAACCCGCCGCCACCATGCCCGCCGCGTCCGCTGGACAAGAGCGCCAACCGGGTGAACCGAGCGAACACGCGCCGCTGGTGCGGGAAATCGTCTTCCCGGACGACGACATGGAGGAGCGGGAGGAAGCGTTCGCCGTCTCCGATGCCTCCGCGCCCGCGCTGCCGCACCCGCTCGATGTCCCGTACGAGGAACCCGCATCCGTCATGGACGCCGAGCCGGTGCCCATCGCGGCGGTCCATGAGCCGGAGCCAATTGTCGCGGTCGTCGAGGAAGGCGGCGCAATTGTCGCGACGATGCCGGGTGGCGAGCCATCGTTGGATGCGACGGACGTGCTGCCTAACCCCCCAGGCCGCCCAGAGGGCACCCCCTTCCCCACGGGGGATGGGGGTGCCGGACGGGAAGATGTAGACCCAATGGCGGCGATGCGGGCGAGGGTGGGGGCGGGGGATGTTGTGGGGGCGGTTGCGGGGATGCGCGCGGCGCTCGCGGCGGCGGGGGCGGATCAGGAGCGGGTGCGTGCCCTGCTCCCCGCCCTCCGTGCCCTCGCGGATGCCGCCCCGCAGCGCCCGGACTCCCGCCGTCTCCTCGGCGACGCCTACCGCACCCTCGGCCAGTATGCGCAGGCGCAGGGCCAATACCGCCAAGCCCTCCTCGTCCGCGTCGCGGGCAAAGGCGAGGGGAGCGCCAAACCGTAGAACCGAACTCGCTCGCTGTCTCACGGCTTATTCGGAGGGTCTGCATGGATAGTTCGAATCTCAGTGCCCTGGCAGTAGCCCGGAAAAATGGTACGGAGTCTTTTCGTAGAAATGGGCAAGCGTTGCCGTACGATTTGCTGGGGTTCTGGCAGTGGTCCGGTTCTGATCTCACAAATAATGCACTCCGCGGAACGATTGCCGAGTATCTCGTCGCGTGTGATCTCGGTGTTGAGGGTGGTATTCGTGTGGAGTGGGACGCCTATGATATGAAAAGCAAACAAGGCGTCAAAGTCGAAGTCAAATCGGCGGCGTACCTTCAGAGTTGGCAGCAAGCCAAGTTGTCCAGCATTACGTTCGGTATACAGCCAACACTTGGTTGGGATTCGAGCACAAATATCTCCGGCACCGAAAGAATGAGACAGGCTGATGTTTATATCTTCGCCTTGCTGCATCACCAAGACAAGTTGACCGTCGATCCGTTGAACGTCGAGCAATGGGATTTCTACGTACTGCCAGCCGCCATATTGAATGAACAGTTACCGGCTCAGAAGAGCATCAGCCTTGTGACATTACTCCGCTTGGGGCCAGAGCGCGTCATGTTTGGTGAAGTGTCGGCGGCGATTCGGCGTGTCTTTCCGAGGAATGACAAGTAGTACGGTATGATACACGCGCTGAAATGTTGATTGATCGAGGAGGACGGTGTGACGACGATTGAACGGACGCTGGTGATCGCGAAGCCGGACGCGGTGCAGCGGGGATTGGTGGGCGAGATTTTCGGGCGGTGGGAGCGGCGCGGGCTGCAACTGATCGCCTGCAAGATGATTCAGGTCGATCGCGCGCTCGCGGAGGAGCACTACGGCGAGCACAAGGGCAAGGGGTTCTACGAGGGGCTGGTCTCCTTCATCACCGCGTCGCCGGTCGTCGTGGCGGTGCTCTCCGGGCCGAACGCCATCGAGATCGTCCGCACGACGAATGGCGCGACGAACCCGGTGAAGGCGGCCCCCGGCACGATCCGCGCCGATTTCGGCGTCGATTTCGGGCGCAACCTCGTCCACGCCTCGGACGGCGCGGAGAGTGCGGGGCGGGAAATCGCCCTCTGGTTCAAGCCGGAGGAGATCGTCCCATGGTCGCGCACGAGCGAGGAGTGGATCGTAGAGTAGGGAATAATCCGGCCCCTGTCGTGTTATCAGTGATGCGGGGTTATGACAACCCTGCGGGACATATGAAAGAATCACTGCATAGATGGGCACGACGGATCAATTACCAACGCATATTCCTTCCCTCCTCCTCCCCGTCCGGTAGTACCCGCACCGGACAGCAGAGACCGGCGACCGCAAGGTTGCCGGTCTTTGTTATATGCTACGCGCGGCACGCATCGGCGAGCGCACCATGAGGCGCGATGTTGCCAACCTTTGATGCAACGTGAGGATGGGCCGCGATGGCGCAGGGGCCGGGGACGCCGGAGACAACGCAGGCGCTGGTGGGCGCGCCGCCCCCGCCCGTGGACCGGCCACGCCTTAGTCTGCGGAGGTTCACACGCCTCATCTGGCAGCCCGGCCTGCGGAATATCTGGTGCGCGCAGGTCGTCTCGCAACTCGGCGACGGTATGTTCACCACCGCCGTGACGCTCGCCGTGCTCAACCGCACGAACTCCGGCACCGCGCTCTCGCTCACGGTGATTGCGCAGTTTCTGCCCTTTCTCTTCCTCGGCATCGTCGCGGGCGCACTCGTCGATCGGTGGGAGCGCCGCCTGACGATGGTCCTCTCGGACGGCATCCGGGGCTGCGTCGTGTTGCTCATCCCCCTCCTCGACCGCGTGGGCGCGCTCCACCCGTGGAGTTACGCGCTCGTCGCGTTCCTGCTGACGACGGCGGGGTTGTTCTTCGACCCCGCGAAGAATGCGCTCGTGCCCGCGCTCGTGCCGCGCGCCGCGCTCGCCCGGACGAACGCGCTGCTCGAATCGACGCGGCAGGTGCTCTTCGTCGCCGGCCCCGCGCTCGGCGGCGTGCTGATCGCGCTGATCGGTATCGACGGCGTCTTCATCGCGGACAGCGCGACCTTCTTCCTCTCCGCGCTGATCCTCGTCGGCGTGCCGCGCGCCCGGCCGGAAGAGACACCGCGCCCCGTTGGTGAGGACAACACGGGCGGTGAGGGGCTAGGGACGGCGATCCGCGCGGGTCTCGGCTTCATCCGCACGCATCCGCTGCTCCGGTTGATTATCGGTGTCGGTTCCGCGCTCAACTTCCTCCTGACGCCGCTGACGATCCTCATCCCCCTCTTCTTCACGCAGGTGTTGCGGGCGAATGCGTCATCGTACGGCGCGGCGATCTCGGTCGTCTTCCTCGGCTTCCTCGTCGGCGCGGTCATCGTCGGGGTGACGGGGACGCGCATCGGTAAGGGGTGGCTGACGATCATCGGCGTGCTGATCGCGGGCGTCGCGACGGCGCTGTTCTCGCTCGGCTCGCCCGTGCCCGTTGTCTTGTTTCTCGCGTTCCTCGGTGGCGTGGGGATCGGCGGGCTGAATGTCTGCGAATCGACGGTGATCCAGGAGAACGCGCCGGACGAGATGCGCGGGCGCGTCTTCGCCGTCTACGAGAGCGTGTCGCAGGGGGGGCGGGCGGTCGCCGTCGCCGTCTCCGGCGTGCTGGCAGACCTCATTGGCGTCTCGCACCTCTTCCTCATCGTCGGCGTGCTCGTGCTCGTCTGCGGCCTCGGCCTCGCGGCTAGCCCGACGATCCGCGCTGCGCGGTAGGGGGACCTAACCCCCCGGCCCCCGTCCCCGCGGGGAAGGGGGCCGGGGGGTTAGGAAAATTCCGCCACTTGCCGCGCGGGGCGTGATCGACTATCCTCCCGCGTAGATGCACACGACCTCTGCAACAGCCTTGAGACCATGCCATGCGAGCCAGCACCCACGATTCACGGGACGCGGTTTCATCGGGGTAACAGAAGGAGCGGAGCGGAAAGAAAGCACGCGGGAGCGGTTCACACCAGAGTGTTTTCGGAGTGTCAGAAGAAGTGAGGGGAGAGATATGCGTACAACAACAGTCGTGACGAAACAGATGTCGCGTCGTGCGGTGCTCGGCGGCTTCGCCGCCATGGCGGGCGCGGCGATTCTCGCCGCGTGCGGCGGTAGTAGCACCAGCGCGACTGCGACGAGCGTCGCGCCGACGGTGAAGGCGGCGCAGACGACTATCACCGGCGCGGCCACCAGTGCAGGGCCGACAACAAGCGCCGCCGCCACAACCGTCACTGGCGCGGCAACGAGCGCCGCGCCGACCACCGCTGCAGCGGTAACCGCGATCACGGGCGCGGCGACGAGTGCCGCCCCGACGGTTGCGGCGGCGGGCACCACCGTCAGCAGTGCGGCCACGATCGCCGCGCCGACGGTCAACGCGGCGGCGACGACGGTGAGCGGTTCGGCGGCTGCCGGGCCGTATACCGGTAAGAAGTTGAGCGTCGCGCTCGTCCTCAACGGCACGCTCGGCGACAAATCGTTCTTCGACTCGGCGCAGCGCGGCGTCGATCGGGCGAAGACCGAACTCGGTATGACCGTGAAGACGATTGAACTCGGCTACGACCAGAACAAGTGGGGCCCCGGCCTCGCGGACGCCGCCGCGCAGAACTACGATGTCATTATCTGCGGCACCTTCGACATGGAGCAGTACATCAACGAGACCGCGCTCAAGGCGAAGACGAAGAAGTTCATCTTCTTCGACGATGTGGTGGACTACAAGAAGGGCTACGAGAACGTCTATTCCGTCACGTACAAGCAGAACGAGGGGTCGTACCTCGCGGGCTTCATGGCGGGCCTACTCGTGCAGAGCAGCGACGCGAACGTGACGAAGGGGACGGGCGGCGGCAAGAAGGTCGGCTTCCTCGGCGGCTCGAACATCCCGGTGATCACGGATTTCCTCGCCGGGTACAAGCAGGGCGCGAAGGATGCGGGCCTCAAGGACGCGGACGTGCTCACCTCGTTCGTCGAGGGGCAGACGCCCTTCTCCGACCCGGCGAAGGGCAAGGAGCAGACGCTCGCGATGTACAATCAGGGCGCGGGCATCGCCTTCAACGTCGCGGGGTCGTCCGGCCTCGGCCTCCTGGACGCGGGCGGGCAGGCGAAGCGGTTCACCATCGGCGTGGACTCGGACCAGTACACCATCCTCAAGGATTCCAAGCCCGATCAGGCGCAGTGGATCGTCACCTCGATGCAGAAGCGCGTCGATAACTCCCTCGTGCGCACGCTGCGGCTCGCGGGCGAGGAGAAGCTGAAGTTTGGGTCGGCGGAAGCGCTCGGACTCACCGATGGCGGCGTCGAACTGGCCGATAACGAGAACTACAAGAAACTCGTGCCGCAGGATATCCGCGACAAGGTCGCCGCGAAAGCGAAGGACATCGCGAGTGGCAAGATCAAGGTCGATTCATCCTTCAAGGCGTAGGACGGGGGGAAGGACTAAGGACTAAGGACTAAGCGGGGAATGAGACCCGAATCACTAAGTCCTTAGTTCTTAGTCTTTAGTCCTCCGATTCCGTCTTGGGCGGAGGCGTTATGTCTTTCGTTCTGGAGGCGCGCGGGGTCACAAAGCGGTACCCGAATGGGGTGCTGGCGAATGACCATGTGGATTTGCGCGTGCGGCAGGGGGAGATTCACGCGCTCGTCGGGGAGAATGGCGCGGGCAAGACGACGCTGATGAAGATGCTCTACGGGTTGGAGCAGCCTGACAGCGGGCAAATCCTGCTGCACGGGAAACCGACGCACATCAGCAACCCCGACGCCGCGATCAAGAGCGGCATTGGCATGGTGCACCAGCACTTCATGCTCGTCCCCTCCCTGACGATCGCGGAGAACATCGTCCTCGGGCGGGAGCCGACCCGGCGCGGTGGCATCCTCGCGGGGGAGAGCGCGGTGCGGATCACGCGCGACCTGAGCGAGCGGTACGGCCTGCGCGTGGACCCGGAGGCGCGCGTCGATGTGATCCCGGTGGGGGAGCGGCAGCGCGTCGAAATCCTCAAGACGCTCTACCGGGGCGCGGAAATCCTCATCCTCGACGAGCCGACGGCCGTGCTGACGCCGCAGGAGTCCGACGACCTTTTCCGGGCCGTCCGCTCGCTCGTCACCCAGGGGAAGACGGTCATCTTCATCACGCACAAACTGCGCGAGGTGAAGGAGATTTCCGATAACGTCACCGTCATGCGGCGCGGCAAGGTCGTCGGCGAGGTGCGGACGGCGGATGTGACGCGCGAGGAGATTGCCCGCCTGATGGTCGGGCGCGAAGTGCTCGACCGCACCCGCAAGGAGGCGCGTGCGCGCGGCCCGCTCGTGCTGGCGGCGCGCAACCTCAACTATGTCACGCCGGAGGGGAAGCGCGCGCTCGCGGACGTCTCGCTCGATGCGTACGCGGGGGAAATCCTCGGCATCGCGGGTGTGGAGGGGAATGGGCAGACCGAACTGGTCGAGGTGCTGGCGGGGCTGACGCTCCCCGCCGCCGGCACGATTGCCGTCAATGGCGAGGATGTCACCGGCCACGGCGCGCGCGGCACCCGCGAGGCGGGCGTCTCCCACATCCCGGAGGACCGGCTCGAACTTGGCCTGGCGGCGGACGCGAGCATCGAGGAGAACCTGATAATAGACCGCTACTACCGGATGCCATTCTCGCGCGGCGGCTTCATGAACCTCAAGGCGGAGGCGAAGAACGCGCGGGAGGCGATTGAGAACTTCGACGTGCGCACGCCGGACGCGAAGATGACGGCGCGCAGCCTCTCCGGCGGGAACATGCAGAAACTCGTCGTCGCGCGGGAGTTGTCCGCCGCGCCGAAATTGCTGCTCGCGGCGCAACCGACGCGCGGCATCGACATCGGCGCAACTGAACTCGTCCACCGTCAACTCGTCGCCGCGCGGGACGCGGGCACGGCGGTCGTGCTCGTCTCGGCGGACCTTGGTGAGGTGATGTCCCTCTCCGACCGCCTCGCGGTGATGTACAACGGCGAGATCGTCGCGATCTTCTCCGATGTCGCCGCCCTCACCGAGGAGGAGTTGGGCTACTACATGCTTGGCGTGAAGCGGCAAGAGGGAGTGGGCAGTGGGCAGTGAGCAGTGGGCAAGGGGCAGTGGGCAGTGGGCAGTGGGCAGTGAGCAGCGCAGAACGGCGAGTAACAAGGAACAAGGAACAAGAGGGTTGACTTCGACATCTTGTTCCTTGTTACTTTCGGCTCGTTACTCACGACTGCCCACCGCTCACTACTCACTGCTCACTGCCCACTGCCCACTGCCTACTGTCTACTCGGCGCGGAGCGACGCATGAGACAGCGGGCCGTGTTCCTGGAAGTGGCGCGGGTGGTGATCGTCGTCGTGATCGCGCTGGCGCTCAGTTTCATCGTCATCCTGCTCGTGTCGAAACAGCCGGGCGAGGCGTTCAAGCAGTTCCTCACCGGCGCGGTGGGGAGCCGGAACCGCGTGAGCAACTGGCTGGCGCAGGCGACGACGATGACCTTCACGGGGCTGGCGGTGACGCTCGTCTTTCAGGCGCGGCAGTTCTCGCTCGGCGCGGAGGGGCAACTCTACCTCGGCGCGTTCATGGCGGGGGTGATGGCGCTCCACTTCCCCGGCAACGCCGTGATCGTCGCGGCGGTTGCCTTCATCGTCGCAACGCTCATCGGCTTCCTCTACGGCCTCATTCCCGGCTACCTCAAGGCGTACTACGGCGCGAACGAGATCGTCTCGACGCTGATGCTGAACGCGATCGCGACGGCGATCTACGCCTTCCTGCTCGTGCAGTTCCTTAAGCCGCCGGGCGCGGGGACGAACAACTCGAAGGTGTTCGCGATCTTCGGCCCGACGGGGCGGCTCCGCCCAATCATCCCCGACACGCAGATTTCGGTCGCGGCGATCCTCGCGCTCCTCGCGGCGGTCTTCGTCCATGTCCTGTTGTACCGGACGACATTCGGCTACGGCCTGCGGATGAGCGGCTTCAACCTCCGGTTCGCGGAGTACGGCGGCGTCAACACGCGGCGGACAGTGATGCTGGCGATGGCGGTCTCCGGCGGCATCGCGGGGCTGGCCGGGGCGGGGCTGGTGCTCGGCACCTTCGGGCGCGTCAACGCCGCGCCCTCCGCCGGGTACGGCTTCGATGGCATCGTCGTCGCGCTGCTGGCGCGCAACTTCCCGCTCGCCGTCATCCCCGCCGCGCTCTTCTACAGCTACCTGCGCGTCGGCGCGGACGTAATGGGGCAGAGCACGGACGTGCCGTTCGAGATGGCGAACGTCATCCAGGCGATCATCATCCTGCTCATCTCGGCGGAGGCGCTGACGCGCTGGCTGCGGCGACGGCGGAGCGGGCACGATGAACTCGAACTCCCGCCGATGTCCGCCCCCGCGACGATCACGAGCACGCAAACCGTACCGACGGAGGCGACGGATTAGATGCAAGAAGCGCTGAGAGCGATCGTCACCTTCACCTTCATCGCGAGCGTCATCCGCATCACGACGCCGATCCTCCTCCCCGCGCTCGGCGGGCTGCTGACCGACCTCGGCGGCTCCGTCAACGTCGCGCTGGAAGGGATGATGCTGATCGCGGCGTTCACCGGGCCGCTCGTCTCGAACTGGGCGGACAGCGGCGTCGTCGGGTTGCTCGCGGGCGTTGCTGCGGCGATGCTCGCCGCCGCGCTCCTGGCATTCGTCCATCTCAACCTCGGCGCGGACATCGTGCTGGCGGGCCTCGCGCTCAACATCTTCGCCTCGGGCGGGACGGTCTTCCTGCTGTTCAAAATCCTGCACGATAAAGGGTCGTCGAGCACGTTGGAGACGAAGCAACTGCCATTCTGGGACATCCCGCTGCTCGATAAAATCCCCGGCGTCAATCAGGTCATCAGCGGGCAGAATGTGCTAACGTACGCGGCGATTGCGCTGATCTTCGCGGTCGCGTTCTACGTCTACCGCACGAAGTGGGGCTTGCGACTCCGCGCGGTGGGCGAGAATGCGGACGCGGCGGCGACGGCGGGGATCAGCGTCGTGCGGACGCGGTACACGGCGCTGATCCTCAGTGGGATGCTTGCGGGGCTGGGCGGCGTCTTCCTCTCGATGGCGCAGAATGGCCAGTTCGTGCGCGACATGACGGCGGGGCGCGGCTTCATTGCCCTCGGCGCGGTACTGCTCGGCGGGCGCACGCCGTACGGCACCGCCCTCGCCGCGCTGCTGTTCGGCGCGGCGGACGCGCTGGCGAACCAACTCAAGCCCGTCGGCGCGCTGAAGGATTACGCGCAACTCGTCTCCGTCATCCCGAACGTCATCACGATCGTCGCGCTCGTCGTCTACGCGCAGCGGCGCAAGGCGCAGATCGCGAGCCGCGCCCGCCACTACCGCGAGCAACAGGCCCTCGCCGAACCGTCGGCACCCGTCTTGTCGGGGGAAGGGGACTGAACCACAGAGGCACAGAGGGCACAGAGAGCACAGAGAAGGAGCGGAGAGAAAACAAAGAAACAATCCTTCTCCTTTGCATTTCTCTGTGTTCTCTGTGCCTCTGTGGTTCAATATTCTTTAGGAGGTTGAGATGGCACAGCGTATGAATGCGGATGCGATTCCGGTGGTGATGGATGTGGACCCTGGCCACGACGATGCGTTGGCAATCCTGCTGGCGTATGCGCGGCCGGAACTCGACCTGCGGGCGATCACGGTGGTCGCAGGGAACCAGACACTGCCGAAGACGCTGCGGAACTGCCTGCAACTCTGCACCGTCGCGGCGATCACCGATGTGCCGATCGCGGCGGGCGCGGCGGTTCCCATGCTCCGGCCGCAGGAGATCGCGCCGGAGGTGCACGGGGAATCGGGCCTCGAAGGGCCGCAACTGCCGGAACCGACCGTCGCGCCACAGGAGATGCACGCGGTGGATTTGATCGCGCGGACGATTCGGGAGAGCGACCGGCCCGTGACGCTTATCCCGACCGGGCCGCTGACGAACATCGCGCTTTTCCTGCTCAAGTACCCGGAACTGAAGGAGCGTATCAGCCACATCTGCCTGATGGGCGGCGCGATCACCGAGGGGAACAAGACGCCCTCCGCCGAGTTCAACATCTACGTCGATCCTGAGGCGGCGCGGATCGTCTTCAACGCCGGGTTGCCGCTGACGATGATCGGGTTGGACGTGACGCACAAGGCGCTCATCACGCCCGACCATGCGCGCCACCTGCGGGAAACCGGCGGCACGGTCGCCACGGTCGTCGCGGACTTGCTCGATTTCTTCACGCTCTGGCACGACGAGGTCTACCAGATGGGCGGCGCGCCGCTCCATGACCCGTGCGCCGTTGCGCAGGTGATCCAGCCCGGTATCGTGACGACGAAGTACCTCAACGTCGATATCGAGGTGCACGGTGAACTGACGGCGGGGCGAACGGTTGTGGACCTGTGGAAAGTGACGCGGAAGGACCCGAAGGTCCACGTCGGCGTGGACCTCGACACGCCCGCCTTCGTGACGATGCTGCTGGATGCCGTCCAATCATACGACCGCTAGCATTCGCATCGGTGGCGGCAGGCTAGAACTTCATTCGGTCATGGGTCCACAGGCTGAAAGCCTGTGCTACCGGTAGCGTAGGCTTTCCAGCCTGCGTCCCTCACAAATCAGGGACGCAGGCTGAAGCCCACGCCACTATTTCGACACCCCCTTTACGAGCGTGGCGTCATGCCGGACGATGGTTCCTCGGTGTACACGATCGGTTGCCAGGTGAAACGGTCACGGAAGCGGAGGAGGAGCAGGAGCACGGGCCGCCCGAAGAGCGCGACCATCGCCACATTCCCCGCCGCACGGAAAGCGTCGTAGACCGCCGAGGTCGCGCCGTAAAAGATCGCGTACCGCCGCAGCGTCTCGGTAAGCCCCAGCCCCGGCGACCAGTAGAGGCCGCTCTCCGTCGGGGAGGCGGGCGCGGCGAAGGGCCAGAACCAGAGGTTCATGATCGCGCCGTACCCGAAGCCCCACACTGCGCCGAAAACTGCCAGCAGGATCAGCCGCCGTGTCGTGACGCCGAGCTGCGGGCTATCGGTCTCTCGGCGCTCCTTCCACGCAGGGAGGTGCGGCAACAAGCCCGCCGTCATCCCGACCCAGCCAAGTGTCATCATCTGGAAGGGGAGCCACGGCCCGATGCCGCCAGTGAGCAGCGCGGAGACGGCGATGCTCGCCGCGCCGAGCAGGAAGCCGAAGGACGGCCCCCAGACGAAGCCGACGCAGATCGGCAGGAAGAAGATCGGGCTTGCACCGAGCACGCCGGGGAGCAGTCGGAGCGCCGCATTCGTCGCGACGAGGACGCCGAGCAGGGCGACCCGCTTCGCGTCAGGGTCCGCGCCGCCGCCCGTCTCCACGAGCAGCGCCGCGAGACAGACGACGCCGATGATCGCGAAGAGATACGGCGCATCGCCGCCGTGCGCCGTGCGGTCGGCGGCCCCCGTGCGTCGCGCGCCGGAGAGCCAGAAGGGGCTGAGGAACGCGACCACACCGACGAGCGATGCGACCGCGAGCACGAGCGGCGTGCGCCATCGTTGCGATTGGTTCATCCGTTCATCTCCACCATCTGGCGCGCGGGCAATGCCGCCCGCACATCCGCCACGCTCAAGAAGGTGCCGCCGAGCAGTTGGTTGATCTGTGGTGCGAACGGGGTGCCGGGAAGTACCGCGCGCGGGGGGCCGAGCGCGGCCATCCGCCCCCGGTCGAGCAGCGCGACGCGATCCGCGACGCGAGCGACCAGTTCCGCGTCGTGCGTCACGAGCAGGATGGTGCGGTCATCGTCGCGCAGCCCCCGCAGCAGCGCGATTAGATCGTCCCGCGCGGCGGGGTCGAGGCCGCGCGTCGGCTCGTCGAGAAGGATGATTGCCGGGTCGCCCGCGAGGGTCGCGGCGACCGCGACGCGCGCCCGTTCCCCCACGGAGAGATCACGCGGGTATCGCCCCGCCATCCCGCCGAGCCGGAGCAACTGGAGCAAGCCTTCCGTGTCGCCGTACCGCTCCGGGAGCGCACGCAGGCCGCGCGCCCGTTGCGTGAAGGCGATTTCGTCCGCGACGGTTTCGGCGAAGAGGAGCGCGCCCGGCTGTTGCGGCACGTAACCCGTCTGCGGGACGCGCGCTTGAATACCGCCCGTCGTCACGTCACGCCCCGCAAGGGTGACGCGCCCCGCATCGATGGGTTGCAAACCGAGGAGCGCCCGGAGAAGCGTCGTTTTCCCCGCGCCGTTTGCGCCAACCACCGCGACGATCTCGCCCGCGTGGAGCGTCAGATCGATGTCGCGTAGCACCGATTGACCACCGAGCGTGACCGATACGCCCTCGGCGGCGAGGATCGGTGCGCCTGCGGGGTGTGATGTGGGTACCGATGGTGGTGACAATGCCGTCAGGCCATCGCGCGCGACGAACCCGCGCGCCTCCGCGACGGAGAGGGGGAGCGGTTCCCAGCCAAGCGCCCGACCAAGCGCGGCGACAGGCGGCACCCACGCCTCCCCGTGATCCCCCGCGCGCGCGAGCACGGAACGCACATCGCCATGTACGAGCGAGCCGTCCCCCGGCAGGAGCAATGCCGCTGTCGCCCGCGCGATCACCCGCTCCAGCCGGTGCTCCGCGAGAATGACGCCCATGCCGGACGCTGCCTGCACCGCCGCGACCGCATCGAGGACGGCAGCCGCGCCATCGGGGTCGAGTTGCGAGGTCGGCTCGTCGAGGACGAGCAAACGCGGGGCGCGCACAATCGCCGCCGCGAGGGCGACCCGCTGCCGCTCGCCGCCGGAGAGCGTCGCGATCTCCCGCTCCGTGAGGTGCGCCATGCCAACCGCATCGAGCGCATCGCGCACGCGGCGGCGCATCTCCGGGTGGGGGGTGCCGTGCTGTTCGAGTGCGAAGGCCACGTCGTCCGCCACGCGGGGGGCGACCGCCGCCGTCTCGGGGTCCTGAAAGAGCATCCCGACCACGGCACTCATCGCGCGCGGGCCGTCCCGATGCGCCGCCCTGCCATCGACCACGACCGCGCCACCGAAACGCCCGCCGCTGAAGTGCGGCGCCAGCCCGTTGAAGGTGCGGAGCAGCGTCGATTTGCCCGCACCTGACAGGCCGAGCACGACGACCGTCTCGCCATCACACATATCCCAAGTGACCTGTTGGAGGACAGGGGCAGAGGCGCGTGGGTATGCGTACGTCACACGGTCGAGGCGCGCGAGGGGAGACGACGCGGATGTTTGGGGTGGTAGCGCGGGCTGTTCATCTGCGCTTTCTGGTTCACTCAGTGGCCGAGAATCACGAGCGGGCACGAACGGAATGAGCAGCGCGGGTAGCAGAAGCGGGAGTAGCGCCGCGCCCAGCAACGGATCGAATGGCGGCCAGAGCAGCGTGGGGTAGGGGTAGTAGACGAGCGCGGAGCCAGTGAGGGCAAACACCGCGACGATGAGCGCCGCGAGCGCTGACCCGCCGACGACTGCGCTATCCGCAGCGTGCCACGGGTGGGCGCGGTACGCGGTGCGCCGGATGCGGTTGTGCCTCGTGCTGGGCACGCCGAAGCCACGCGCCGCCATCGCCTCCGCGAGCGCAACCGCCCGTTCGAGGCCGAGCGCGAGCACCGGCACGACGAGCGGCGGCAAATCGCGCAGGCTGCGCCGGATCGTGTGGCCGCGCACCGCCTGCGCCTCCCGCACCTCGCCGAGCGCGGCGATGGTCTGCGGCAGGAAGCCGAGGGCGACGGTCATCGTCACGCCGAGGCCCGTCAACGGGCGCGGCAGGAGGCGCAGCAGGTCCTCGTAACCGACCGCCGCGTTCAATGCGGCGAACGCGAGGATCAGCGTGCCGAGCGCGAGCGCGGAGATGACGCCGTAGAGGAGCGCGTTGAAGGTGATCGGCCCGCCGATGATCGCACCGAGGAGCGGGATGCCGCGCGGTAACTCCGCGATCACGCGATCCCCGGTGTGGACGGTGAGCATGTTGAAAAGCACGGCGATGAACGTCAGCGTCCAGACGGCGCGCAGGAGCAATGCCCATTGCGCCACCCCAAGCCCCGGTCGCGTTGTGCGTGCCGCCCGGTACGCGGCCCCTGCGCAGAGCGCGACGAGCGCGACGTACAGCGGGTTGCGCGTCGTCGCGACGATGATGGTGCACGCTCCTGCCCACACGAGCCATGTAACCGGGTGGAGCGCAGGCGCGGGTGTTGGTGCCGCCATGTCGGGCTGCGTCGATGATTTCACTTTTCCGTGCCCGTGTCACGTCTGCGTTTCGCGCGCCGCGCGCCCAACGGAACGAGTGCGAGCAATCCGAGCATCACCGCCGCGACCGCGATGAACCCGCCGATCGCCCGCCCGCCCGGCGCGTTTGCTGGCTTTTTCGCCGCCGTTGTGATCGGCGTCGCGCTCCCACTGGGCGCGATCACGGCGGCACGCGGCTGCGTGTCCGCCGTCGCGGTCGCGACGGATGCAACGACCGTGGGCGCGGCGGTCGGGCTATCCGGCGTGGTCGCGGTGGGCAGCGGCACGGCGGTTGGTGTGGCGTTCGGCGCCTGTACGGCGGCGGCGATCTGTTCGAGCATCACCGCCGGGAGGTTGTTGTCGCCACTCGTCCACGACCAGCCGTCGACATCGCCCACATGCAGCACCCGGTTACCCGCGCCGAGGCTCGCGGTGCGCCATGACCCGTCGGGGTTGTGCAGGTAGTAGTGCCAGTAGAACGACGGGTCGCCGTACGACTTGCAGAAGCAATCTTCCCTGGGCGCGACGCACCCTTCGCCATCGATCGTGCAAACCGCGACGCCGAACGACCCGCCAACGCTGACGTTGAGCGTGAAACCCGTCTTCTGCAGCGCCTCCGCGCCGGTGATGCCGTCGCTCGTGAGTGGGATGTACGCATAGAGCAGCCGCCCGTCGCCGTGCCGCACAATGATGCCCACTGCCCCCGCCGCGCGCGCGGGTTGCACCGGACCCGCGCCGCCCGTCAGCGCGAGCAGCACGAGCATCGCCACGAACAGCATCTTCACACCGCTCAAATCACGGGGAAGGACTGCGGGTGCCCTTTGGGCGGCATGAGGACTGAGGACTGAGGGTTTCCGCCGATTCATGTACTCTCTCACGTTGCGCGGTGCCATATGTGATCCCTTCCGGCTCAGTCCTCAGTCCTCAGTCCTCAGTCCTACTTACGCCGCGAGGGGTAAGTCGTCCGCGATGAGGGTGATTGCGGGGAAGGCGCGGCCATTCACTGCGGGTATCGCCTGTACGGTGGCGAGGAGGTTGTCGTCGGGCGCGGCCTTCTGGTATGGGAATGCGCCGCTCGGGTTCTGGAGGGCAATGAGCGCGGCCCGCGTGCGCGTGATCTCCGCAGGGTTCGCGCGGGCGGCAATTTTTGCTTGGAGGATGTACGCGGTGCTGTTCGCGTCGCCGTCGCCCGTCGTTGTGTCGAAGGGGTAGAGGCCGTTCGTTTGCAGCGTACCTTCCATGTACGCCATGCCGCGCGTCGTCGCGTCGCCGCCCTGCCCGCTGGCGACGAGCGCCTGCACGACGATGGCGGTGGTATTCGTGTCGCTCGCGCCCTTCGCGTCGAAGCCCCAGCCGCCGTCGATCTGCTGCGCCCTGAGCAGCACGCCGGTATCGAGGTCGCGCGCCGCGTCCGGCGATCGTGCGATCGCGTGCGCGAGGACGACGAGCGCGTGGACGAAGTAGGAACCGCCATAGACGCCCGCCGCGTTCTTGTCCGCCATGCTGAGCGCGACGAGGTCCGCGCCACCGAACGACGCGGGATTCTCGCCGCTGTTCGCCGCCACGAGGATGTACTTCGCCGCCGCACCCGCTTTCACCGTCGCCGTGCTCGTGTGGAGGTAGTCGAGCAGGCTCGCGTCGCCCTTCTTCACCTCACCGAGCGCGACGCCGGACGAAAGGAAGGCGAGGGCCGCGTCCGCGCTCGTACTCGGGTCGCTCGCTGGCCCCGAGAAGCCCGGATAGCCGCCATCCGCGTTCTGCTGCCCCCGTAAGTACGCCACCGCATTCGCCGCTTCCGGCGTGGGTGCGGATCGCACGGGCGCCACGGCACCCACCATCAGCGCGACGAGCGCGATCACTACCAGCGCCCCGACGTGTTTTCCGAAATTCCGCATGGTGCTCCTTCTTTCCTCACCCCCGGCCCCTCTCGTACGGAGCCATCGCCCGGAGATCATGGTATGTGTCAGATCCGTTCGGCGATGGAGAGGGGAGAAGGCGCGTTCTTGTTGTTGATTCTTTCTCACTCAGCACTCAGCACTCAGCACTTAAAAACGAGCGTCCCCCGCCGGTCCTTGCGGGACCGGGCGAGGGACGATTCATGGCGAGCGTGCCATCGTCCGTCTCCTTTCGCGCGAAGGGTGACGACACCGGGGATGGCGGGTGATCGGGCTGACGACGGCGATGCGTCGGGTACCGTTGCGGGACAGCGCCGGATTCGAACCGGACTTCCCCCTGTGAGCCTCGTGTGAGGCACCCACCCCCGGATAGATTCGATTGGTGCAAACTCCCTATGTGTCAACCTGCGCCGACTGTTGGGAGCGCCCACTCAGGATAACACAGTGCACGGCGTCCTCGTTAAACCGGTTTCGTTCCGTCTCCGTGCGTGGTGGCCGCCATTTCCGCGATTTTCACCAGTTCCGCGAGCGGCAGCTCCGCCATCGAGGTCAGGCGGAGGTCCGCCGCGCTGAGGTCGAGATCGCGCGTCATCGCATTCGGGATCGTGACGCAGAACATGCCTGCGGCCTTCGCCGCCGCGATACCGTTGCGCGAGTCTTCCAGCGCGATCGCTTCGTCCGGCCGCAGGCTGAGCGCGTCGAGCGCGGCCCGATAAAGCGCGGGGTCAGGTTTGACCTGCGGCACGTCGTCGCTGGTCTTGATCGCGTCGAAATGGACGTGGAGGTCGAGACGCGATAGGTGTCCGACGACCCACTCGCGCGACGACGAGGAGGCGAGGCCAACCTTCATCCCGCGCTCCTTCGCCGCCGCGATATACGCCTCGACACCGGGGAGGATCGCCTCCGCCGCGATGAGCGCGTGGAAGCGTGCCCGCCGCCGCTCACGGATGTCGGCGTGGTCGATCGGTCGACCCGCGTGGGTTTCCAGGTAGCCATACATATCGAACGCGCCGCCGTGCGTGCCGATCAGCGGCGTCCATTCCTCGCGCGGCAGCGCGACGCCATGCTCCGCGAACATCTCCTGCCACGCCGCGAAGTCCGGCACCTCCGTGTCGAGAATTAACCCGTCAAAGTCGAAGATCAACCCGCGAATCATGGCACCTCCCAGTCGAGTCGGGACGGAAAACGGACACCTAACCACAGAGACACAGAGCACACAGAGAAACGCAACGAGGGATAAGGAGGAGGATGGAGAGATGATCGTGTTCAGTTTGGAACTATACCGCACCTTCCCAAAATGGTTCGCGCTCTGCGTTTCTCTGTGCCTCTGTGGTTGACCCCCGGTTCGCCCAGGACAATCGGTGTGGTTCACATTATGATGGCGCGGCGATGTGATGCTGAGGACGAAGGAGGAAGCGCGTGGACGAGCGACCGATGGTGCCGGGCATGTGGCGGCTGGATGGGCGGGCGGCGATCATCACGGGCGGTGCGGGCGGACTGGGAACGCCAATCGCCCACGGCCTGATCGCCAGCGGCGCGTCCGTGCTCATTGCAGACCGCGATGGGGAGCGTGCGGAACAGGTGGCGGCAGACCTCCGCGCGGCGGGGGGCGACGCGCTCGCCATGCCGGTGAATGTGCTGGACGAGGCGCAGGTGGACGGCATGGTGCAGCGCGCGGTGGATCAATGGAGTCGCCTCGACATCCTCATCAACACGGCGGGTGGCGGCAGCCGGGGGGTGGCGCTCGACTACGACCGCCAGACGTTCGACGAGATTCTGACGCTCAATGTGACGGGCACGTTCCTTTGCTGTCGCGCCGCCGCCCGTGTGATGATCCCGGCGGGCGATGGCCGGATTGTCAACTTCGCCTCCATCGCGGGGTTAATCGCCTATCCCGGCAACCCGGCGTACATCGCCAGCAAGGGCGGCGTTGTGCAGATCACGCGCTCGCTCGCCATTGAGTGGGCGACGACCGGCGTGCGCGTCAACGCCGTCGCCCCCGGCGTCTTCGCCACGGCGCCGGTCGCCCGGCAAGTCGCCAGGGAGCCACCCTTCTACGACGCTTTCCGCGCCAAGCACCCCATCGGTCGCTTCGGCAACCCGCCGGAAATCGTCGGCCCCGTTCTCTTCCTCTGCTCCGATGCGTCGTCGTACGTCACCGGCCATGTGCTCGCGGTCGATGGCGGGTACATGGCGCAGTGAGAGAGGCCAGAAACCAGAGGGGAAGAAACCAGAAGCCGGAAGCCAGAGGGGAAGAAACCAGAAACCAGAAACCAGAAGCCAGAAGCCGGAAGCCAGAGGTGAAAGACTGCTGCGGCGATCTTCCTACGAAGGATAGTCATCACGGATGTTTGGGGCGACAGAGGATGCGCGGAGGCCACGCATCAGGCCGTGGAGTAAACGTCCGACCTCGGAAATCTGCGAACTGAGCATGTCATACGTTGCGGTATCAAGGTACTGAAGGCGTTTGGCGATAACGAGATGGGTTTCCACTTCGTAGAGAGACCCGTTGGCGATGGTCGCGAAGTGGAGGGGTTCTCTTATTCCCCCTCGACCCTGTCCCTCCGCGATATTCGCGGGAATGGAAACCGCCGCGCGGCGTATCTGGTTCGTCAGTCCATACACCTCATTCTTCGGCCAGCCGCGCGTCGCCTCATACACGCGCTCAACGAACTCAATTGCCTTCTGCCAGACTACGAGTTTCTGATAGCTGTTCGTCAACACTGCACACCCCTAACTCCGGCTTCTGGTTTCTGGCTTCTCAATCCCCGCTACGCGAACGGAATGTCCAATTCATCCGCGATCTTCTGTAAATCTTCCACGACAGCGGGATGGAGCGGGATGCCGTTCGCGCGGCGGTCGTCCTCGGCGGCCCACTCCGGCTCGCCGGGGATGAGGACGCGGTCGTGGCCGGGGGCGGGCGGGCAGTTCTTGAGCATCTGCATGTATGCATCGAAGCGGGTGGCGTACTGCGCGGCGGGCACGAAGGCGTCGATCCGCCACGCGCTGAACATGTGCGCCGTGTCCGTCGCCTTCGCCACCGCCGAAATCTGCATGTTCTCCGCGCTCACCTTGCCACCGGAGAGGATGCCCGCGAAGAGGTCCACCGCCACGTTCAGGCCGTACCCCTTCTGGCTGCCGTGCTCGCGGTCGCCGCCGAGCGGGTTGAGGTATTTCGCCTTGAAGGGGTCCGTCGTCGGCTGGAACTGCTCGTCGAGCGCCCAGCCGCTCGGGATGTCGTGCCCCTCGCGCCGCGCGATCTCCAGCTTGCCGCCCGCGACGACGCTGGTGGACATGTCGATCATGAAGGGGCGCTCCGTGTCGCCGCCGGGGAAAGCGATGCAGATCGGGTTCGTGCCGAGGATGCCCGCCGCGCCGAAGGTCGGTACGATGAACGGGCCGGTCGTCGTCATCGTCATGCCCGCCATCCGCTCGGCGACGGCCATCAGCGGGTAGTAGTAGAGCGAGCCGTAGTGGTTGCTGTTGCGCATCGTCACGGTGGCGACGCCGTTCTCGCGCGCCTTCTCGATGCAACGTTGCATTGCCTGCTTCGCGACGACCGGGCCGGAGCCGTTGTCCCCGTCGAGGACAAGTGTGCCGGGCGACTCGGAGACGACCCGCACCTGCGGCTGCGCGTTCGTCAGGCCATCCCGCAGGCGGGAGATGTACCAGCGCATCCGGGGGGCGCCGTGCGAGTCGATCCCCCGAATGTCCGCGCCGATCAGCACATCCGCCATCACCTCGGCGTCCGCCTGCATCAGCCCGACGCGCAGGAAGGCGCGCACCGTGAAGTCCGTCAGCGATTGAACGGGGATGCGCGGGCGGTTCTCGGTGGTAGCAACAGCGAGCATGTCGTTCTCCTCTTGCTTCTTCGATTGGGTCGCGGCTCTCCCTCGGCGCAGAGTATGGAACGATGCGCGGGCGATGTGCAAGCAGGTAGGGGACCTACCCCCTGGCCCCTTCCCCACGGGGGAAGGGGCCAGGGGGGTTAGGCTCCCTCCCGATCCAGTTCCGCCAGCACAGGCGCGAACGCCTCGACGCCCGCGAGAGTGCTCGGCACGAGCCAGGTTTCCAGGTGCGTGATGCCACCGCGCGCGTATGCACGGATGGCGTCGGCGATTTCCACGGGCGACCCTTCCAGGGGTTCGACGCCGCCGGGGATCGTCTCGCCGCTCAGGTTAACGCGGACGGCGATGGTGCGACCGAGTGTGGCGGGGTCGCGGCCATGCGTCACGCAGGCGGCGTCGATGGCGTCACGCAGTGGCGGCAGCACATCCGGCCAGTTGCGGCCGTAGCAGAGGTACCCGTTCCAGAGGTCGGCGTACTGCGCCGTGAGGCGGAGCATCCGCTTGCCCGTCGCCAGGGTGCCAATCAGGATAGGCGGGCCGTTCGGGCGCGGGCCGCGCGGTTCGAGCCTGAGGTCGTTCACCTCGTAATACGTGCCGTGGAAGTCGCACTGTCCCTCGCGCAGGAGCGCGGTGATGATCTGCAGCGCCTCCTCGAAGCGGCTGACCGCGTGATCGAAAGGGTAGCCGAATGCGTGATGCTCGAAGGCGACATCGCCGGAACCGAGGCCGAGGATGAGCCGACCGCCGCTGATCGCGTCCACTGTCTCCGCCATCTTGGCGAGCAGCGCGGGGTTGCGGAACCCAGTGCATGTCACCATCGTGCCGATCGCCACGCGCGGCACCGCCATCATCAGCGCGGAGAGCAGCGACCACGTCTCCCAAGTTCCGGCGGGCGGCTGCGACTCGACGCCGGGCGGCACGGGCCGACCCGCCGTGATCCACAACTGATCGCGTTTCAAATAGAGGTGATCCGGCAGCCAGAGCGAGTCGAATCCCACCTCCTCCGCCCGCCGCGCCATTGCGAGGGTCCTCTCCCACGGGTCGGTGATTGGCAGTTGGAGGCCAACCTTGAGCGGTCGTTTCGTCGAACCCGGTGCGGATGTGCGCGGTGGGACGGACATGCTGCGTCTTCCTTTCGCTCCCAAGTGATGTGGTCATCCGTGCATCTGCTCAGCGTACGACAGTGAAAGTGAACGGTAATCGCCCTCGCTTTCCTGAGGATAGCATACGTCCTACCTGCCCACCGCCCCGGTTGTCGCGCTCGATGCGTTGCGGGATACTAGGCGATGCGGCGGCTCGATGGTGCGTCGCCGCGCAATGCAGCGTCGCATGGTCCGCTGTCGGAAAGGACTCTCGCCCCGTGCCTGCTTTCGTCCCGCTCGTTGTTGCCTCCATCGGGGGCGATATCGGTACGCTCATCAGCCAGATCGGCTTCGCCTTCGTGCTCCTGTTGATCGCCATCTGGGGCCAGATCTCGCAGGGGAACCGCGCCCTGAAGATGGGGCAGGACATCGCGTTCGGCTCGTTCGCTCTCTTCGTCTGGTTCATCGGCGTCGCGCAAATGATCGCGGGGCAGGTGAGCGGCCTCGCGCTCGTGATCGTGACGATCCTGATGGGCACCGCGCTCTTCGACCCGATCCGCAGGGTGACGTGGGCGCGCATCCTCCCGATTGCGCCCGAGAGCCGGATGCAGATGCTCGGCCTCGTCTGCCTCCTCTTCACCGTCGGCGTCTTCTTTCTCACCTCCGCGAGCGTGTCGGACACGATCGGCGCGCCGGTGGACCGCGCCAGCGTCTACGACCCCACGCAGGCGCGACCGAGCGGCGGCATCGCGTGGTCGAGTTTCAACCCGCTCCCCGCGCCGCGCAAGAACTTCGGCCTCGTCTCCGTCGGCACGACGCTCTACGCCATCGGCGGGGAGGATGCCAATGGCCCCGTCGGCGGCGTGCTCGCGTTCGACACCGGCCTGCGCGACAACCCGGTGGCGGGTAGGAGCGCGCAGTGGACGACGAAGGCCGCGCTGCCGGATGCCCGCACGCATCTCGCGGTCGCCACGCTCGACGGCAAGATTTACGCGGTCGGTGGCGAGCGGGACGGCGTGCCGGTTGCCGCCGTCAGTGTCTACGACCCCGCGACGGATATCTGGGCGGCGCTCCCACCGCTCCCCGAAGGGCGCACCGATCTCGCGGCGGCGGGGGCGAACGGCAAGGTGTACGTCCTCGGCGGCACCACAACAGCGGGAACGGCGACGAAGCGCGCGGGCCTCGCGACCGTCTCCGTCTACGACCCAACGACGCGCCAGTGGTTGGTCGGCGCGCCGATGCCGACGGCACGCAGTGGCCTCGCGACGGTGACAATTGGCGGCAATGTCTACGCCCTCGGCGGGCAGGATGGTGGCACGAGCCTGAAGGCAGCGGAGCGGTTCGACGCGCAGACGGGCATGTGGTCCGCGCTCCCCGCGATGCCCGATGCGCGCCGCAATCTCGCCGCGACGAGCCGCGAGACGACACTCTACGCCATCGGCGGCATCGGCGCGGCGGAGTCCTCCACGAGTGTGCAGACCTTCGATCCCGACGCGAACAAGTGGAGCAGTGGGCCTGCCCTCGTTGCCGGAACATCGAGCCTCGGTGTCGCCGTGGCGGGGGGCAGACTTTACGCGGTCGGCGGCGCGAAGGACCAACTGGGGCAGATCGTCCCGCGCGGCGGGATCGTCTTCGCGGTCGGTGAAGCGCTCGTTGTGGCCGCGCTCGCGGTGATGCTCGTCGGCGTCGGCGTGCGCCGGACGCGCCGCGCCGCCCCCGCGAAGGCGGCGACGGCTCGTGGCTCCCGCGCCGGGCGCGGCGTGATCGCGACGAGCACGGCGGTCGAGGAGAGCGGCGAGAAGTTCGTCGGCGGGGTGCGCTTCATGTGGCGGCGCACGCCGGGGGAAATCCGCGCGCGGCTCGGCCTCGCCCTCCCCACGCCGCTGACGCTCCTGATCGCGGTCGGCACGGTCGCCGTGCTCGTCGGCGTGACGATCGGCGGCGACCGACTGACCCGCGCCCTCTCCCCGACGATTGCGGAGAATGTCAGCCGGATCAACGAGCAGGCGCTGGCAAATATCGGCGGCCTCGGCGCGGCGGCGGTGGCGGCGATAATGCTCGCCATCGGTGAGGAGATGCTCTTTCGCGGCGCGGTGCAGCCCCTCTACGGCGTCTTCCTCACCTCGCTCGCCTTCGCCGCGCTCCACACGCAGTACGGCTTCCCCGTCGCGCCGCTGACCGTCTTCGCGATTGGCCTCGTCCTCGGCATCGAGCGGCGATACACGAACACGACCGCATCCATCGTCTCGCATATCCTCTTCGTCCTCACCATGATCTCGCTCGTCGCGACGGGCGTCTGGACGGGGTAAATCAGGACTGAGGAGCTGATTGCACAACTGTTCCCCTCCCCTCTCCATCGCCGCACGGAACTCAGACATTCCGCGATCTCCGGGCGATGGAGAGGGGAGGGGGATGAGGAAAACAAAAACAATGTCTCCACTTCCCTCAATCATCCGCGCAACGAACGCCCTTTCCGTGCTGCTGCGCCTCACTGAGCAGCCGGTGTACCTCGTCGGCGGCGCGGTGCGGGATGTGTTGCTAGGCGCGCAAGTGGTCAACGATTGGGACATCGTCGTCCCGCGCGGCGCGATTGCGCTGGCGCGGCAGTTCGCGGACGCGACGGGCGGCGGGTTCGTCACGCTCGCGGCGGAGCACGAGGCGCGGCCAACCGCGCGTGTTGTGCTCGGTGACGCGCGCTACGACGTCGTCCAGTTTCGTGGCGCGTCGCTCGACGCCGACCTCCGAGCGCGCGACCTGACGATCAACGCGATGGCGGTCGATCTCCGTGCCGCGCTCGCGGGCGACGATGCGCCGCTCATTGACCCATGCGGCGGTGCGGCGGACCTCGCCGCGCGCCAACTGCGCCCGTGCGGCCTTGCCGTGTTTGCGGACGACCCGCTCCGTGCCCTGCGCCTCTATCGCTTCATCGCGACGCTCGGCTTCGCACCGACCCCCGAAGCGGAAACGCAGGCGCGGGCGGTGGCCGCGTTCCTCGCCACCATCGCGCCCGAACGGATCGTGGACGAACTCGCCCGCCTGCTCGGTGCGCCGGGGGCCGCGCCCGCCATCGCGGGGGTGGCGCGACGTGGCCTGTGGGAGGCGATCGTGCCGGAGGCGCGCGCCGGGCGCGGTATGGCGCAGAGCCGGAACCATCATTTGGATGTCTTCGACCACAACATCGCGGCGGCGGTGGCGGTGGCGGACTTCCTCCGCACCATTGATGATTGGGCCGCGCCGTATGCGGACGACTTCCGCGCGTGGCTCGGCACGCCGGCTGCGGGGGAGCGGACGCGCCGGTGGATTCTCCCGCTCGCGGCGTTGCTCCACGACGCGGCGAAGCCCGAGACGCGCTCGGTCAAGCCGGACGGTCAACCCGCCTTCCCTGCCCACGAACGGGCGGGCGGGCGTCTCGCGGCGCGCGTCGCGGAACGGCTGCGACTCTCCCGCGCGGAGCACCATCTGCTCGTCGCCTCCGTCCGCTGGCACGCACAGCCGAACGACCTCCAGCAGCATAGGTCGGACCATCCGCTGCGCCTGATGGCGGCGCAGCGCGACGCCGCGCCTGGCGCGATCATGGTCGCGATGGGGGATCGCGCGACGGCGCGCGGCCCGAACCGCCCGCCGGAGACGGTCGCGGGCGATGTCGCCTTCCTGCAGGGGCTGATGCGCGACTTCTTCGGTGTCTACATACCACTCTTCGCCACCCCGCCGCTGATCACCGGCGACGACCTGATCCGCGATTTGGGGATGCGGCCCGGTCGTGCCATCGGTCACGCGCTCCTGATAGTGCGCTGGCGGCAACTCACGGGTGACGTGACTGATCGGGCCAATGCGCTCCGCATCGCCGCACATCTGCGAGATGCACGATGAAGCCAATCTGGCAATGCCAATTTCGAAGTTCGTGCGCAGTATTGACAAGCGACGATGATGGTCGTACACTATGTACGTACATAGAAGTCGGCGCGGTGGAACGATGCGGGGCACTGGAATGATCCCCCTGGGGTGCGCCAAACAAACCGAGGCTGTGGGCGGTGCGTTTGGGGCCGGGACGATTCCAATGCCTTTACCCGTACTACTCGATCACCGGATGCGCGGACCGCGAGGGTCAGCGGGTCGCACACGTTAGTGATGACACACGAGCCGGGGCACCTTCTGGGTACGCGATGGACCTCCTGCTTCCATTCCGGTCACGCGGTCGCGCGGTGATGGCTGAACAACCGGGATGATCGGCGGCACTGTCCTCAGGTACCCGGTTTCGTTTTGACCCGGGCGGCGACGCTCGCGGAACCGAGACACTCCTCCCCCCTCTTTTTTCTGCCTCAGGCTGGTCGCGCGGTCTGGGGCAGAACCTTTTAAGTGTAGCTGGTTGCTGGTAGTCAGTTTGGATCGGAGGCGCTACGCGTGGTCTCCTTTCCGGCTACCGGCTATGACGCGCATATTCTTCACATTCTTGTGCAATCGCAATAGGAAACTCATCCCAATCCGGCCGTTTACTCGTATACTGTTGCGGTTCTCGGTGTATACTCGGCGCAATGGACGACAAATCGGGTTCTCGGATTCTGGCGAACAGACGGCGCGCTGTCGGGCGTCCGTGACCGTATGAGGATACGGAAGGAGAGCGCATGACCACCTCGACGGAGGCCGACCGGCCGATCAACGCGCGCCTCAGTCGTCGCCGCGTCTTGCGCGGGATCGCTGCGATGGGTGCGACGACCGCCCTCGGTGCATTGCTCGCTGCCTGTGGCGGGAGCGGCGCCACCGCGACGGATACGCCGAAGCCCGCTGCGACGACCGGCACGAGTGGCACGGCGGCTCCCGCCGCGACGAGTGCCCCGGCGTCGGGCACGCCGAAGAAAGGCGGCACGCTGCGCGCCGCGAATAATCTCGAAGTTGCGACGCTCGATCCCTTGACCTCCGGATTCGGCGCCGAGCGCGAGATCTACTACAACATGTACGACTCGCTCGTCGCGATTGACACCAACCTGAAAATCATCCCGGCTCTCGCAGAGCAATGGGAGATCCCCGACCCAAAAACCTACATCTTCCATCTCCGCAAAGACGTGAAATTCCACGACGGCACGGATTTCAATGCCGACGCTGTGAAGTTCAACCTCGACCGCTACCTGACGGACAAGACGAGCCGCCGCGCGAGTGAAATTTCGTCCATCCAGACAATGGACGTGACCGATCCATACACCCTGAAAATCACCCTGAAAGCGCCGTTCGTGCCCTTTCTCGCCAACCTCGTGGACCGGGCGGGGATGATGCTCTCGCCGAAGGCGGTGCAGGCGGGCGGCGCGGACTTCTCGCGTAAACCTCTGGGCGCGGGCACGGGCGCGTTCAAGTTCGTCGAGTGGATCACTAACGACCACCTGACGATGGAGCGCAACCCGAACTACTGGAAGAAGGACGCCAGCGGCACGCAACTACCGTATCTCGACAAAGTGATCTTCCGGCCGATCACCGACGAGACGGTGCTGCTGACGAATCTCAAGACCGGCGACCTGGATGCCTACTGGCTTGTCCCGCCGAAGGACGTCGCGAGCATCAAATCCGGCCATGAACTCGTGCTACGGGAAGCGCCGGGACTGAATTTCAACTGCTTCGAGTTCAACACGCAGACGGAGCCGTTCAACAAGAAGGAACTCCGGCAGGCGGTCGCGGAGGCGCTGGACCGCGAGCAGATCAATAAGACCGTCTACTTCGGGACGTATCAGGTCGGCTATGGGCCGATCCCACCCTCCAGTTGGGCCTACGATCCGAACCTCAAGCCGTATACTGGCAATGTTGCCAAAGCGAAAGAATACCTGAAGGCGGGCGGCAAACCGGACGGCTTCGCCTTTGAATACAAACTCGCCGCCGGCTCTCCCACCGCCCTTCAGTTGCTGCAACTCGTCAAGGACCAACTCGCCAAGGCGGGAATCACGCTGAACATCTCGCAACAGGAGGCGGCGAAGATTCAGGCGGACGCGCAGGCCGGCAACTTCCAGTCAACCAGTTACAACTGGAGCGGTCGGATCGACCCAGACGGCAACATCTTCAACCAGTTGCATACCGGCGGCAGCCTCTCGGAAACGAAATACACGAACCCGCAGGTGGACGACCTGCTCGACAAGGCGCGCGCCACGACAGACCAGAGCCAACGCAAGGAATTCTACCAGCAGGCGCAGAAGATTATGGTGGAGGACGCGCCGATGGCCTGGTGGAGCTTCGCGCCCGCCTACCTGCTCACCCGACCGAACGTGCAGGGGATGCAGGTCTATGCCGACTTCATGATGCGCTTCCACGAGGCGTGGCTGAAGTAATACTCTTGAGAGACACGGGGCACGACGTTCGGCGCCGCCATGCGTCCGTAGGGTATCGCGCCATCGCTTTATGGAAAGAGGAACCATGAAACCTGTCTGCGATGATCCGTCCGCGCTGTCCACTCGATTGAGCCGCCGCGCCCTGCTGCGCGGCGTGGCCGCGACGGGCGCGACGACGGCCCTCGGCACGCTACTAGCCGCCTGCGGCGGGAGCAAAACCCCGGCGACGAGCACGAGCGCGCCCGCCGCCGCTGCCAGCGCGGCACCCGCTGCGACCAGGATATCTGGCACGACGACCGGCAGCGGCGCGACAACGGCGGCATCTCCGGCACCTGCGCAGGCGGCGGGGGGCACGGTCAAGAAGGGCGGCACGCTCAAGGCCGGGCTGGATGGCGACATCCTCACCTTCGACCCGCTCACCTCCGGCGCGTACGCGGACCGGGAAGTCTACTACAACGTCTACGACACGCTCGTGGCGTTCGACACGAACCTGCAAATTGTCCCCGCGCTGGTGGAGAAGTGGGAGACGCCCGACCCGAAGACGTACATCCTCCACATCCGCAAGGATGTGAAGTTCCACGACGGGACGGACCTGAACGCGGACGCAGTGAAGTTCAACCTCGACCGGTACCTGACCGATAAAGCGAGCCGACGGAAGGCGGAGATCGACACGATCACCGCCGTTGACGTGGTGGACCCGTACACCGTTAAGTTGACGCTCAAGGCTCCCTTCGCGCCCCTCCTCCCCACGCTCGCCGACCGCTCGGGGATGATCCTCTCGCCGAAGGTGGTGCAGGCGCTCGGCCCCGACGCCCTCGCGCTGAAGCCCATCGGGGCGGGCAGTGGGCCGTTCAAGTTCGTCGAGGCGGTGAAGGACGATCACATCACCTTCGAGCGCAACGCGAATTACTGGAAGAAGGACGCGAGCGGCGCGCAACTGCCGTACGTGGACAAAGTGACCTACCGCCCGATCACGGACGCGACGGTGCTCCTGACGAACATCAAGACCGGCTACCTCGACGTGACGTACCAGATCGCGGCGAAGGATGTCGCGGGGGTCAAATCCGGCAGCGAACTGTCGTTCAAGGAGGTCGCGGGCCTCGGATTCAACGCCATCGAGTTCAGTACCATGAAGGAACCGTTCAATAAGAAGGAGTTGCGGCAGGCGGTCGCCGAGGCGCTGGATCGCGACCAGATCAACAAGACCGTCTACTTCGGCGTGAACACCGTCGGGCAGGGGGCGATCCCCCCATCGAGTTGGGCCTTCGACGCGAGCCTGAAGCCGTACGGGGCGAACATCGCCAGGGCGAAGGAGTACCTGAAGGCGGGCGGCAAGCCGGACGGCTTCACCTTCGATCTGAAGATCAGTTCCGGCTCGCCCACGACGACGCAACTGGCGCAACTGATCAAGGATCAACTGGCGAAGGCCGGGATCACGATGAACATCGTGCAGCAGGAGCGGACGAAGACCTCGACGGACCAGCAAAGCGGCGACTTCCAGGCGCTCACCTTCGGCTGGAGCGGCCGCCCCGACCCGGACGGGAACCTCTACAACATCTTCCACACCGGCGGCGGCCTGAATTACGGCGGGTATTCCGTCCCGCAGGTGGACGACCTGCTGGAGAAGGCCCGCGCGGCGAGCGACCAGAGCCAGCGCAAGGAGTTGTACCAGCAGGTGCAGAAACTGATCGTGGACGACGCGCCGATGGCGTTCTACAGCTTCGTGCCCGCCTACCTCCTCGCGCAGCCGAAGGTGCAGGGGGTGCAACTCTACCCCGATTTCATGATGCGCTTCGAGGGCGCGTGGTTGAAGTAGGGAGCGTTTCGAGGTTCGAGGTTCGGGGTTCGGGGTTCGACGTTCGGAGTAAGACATGATTCATCGAACGCCGACCTCACACATTGCGAGAGGAAGGAACCATGACAGGGCATGGTTGTGCCAACGGGTCTTCTTCGCCTATCCGGCTCGGTCGCCGGACACTCCTCTGCAGGGGCGCCGCATTGGGCGCGGCGACTGCGCTTGGCGCGCTGCTCGCCGCCTGCGGCAGTAGCAGCGCCGCCACCGATACGCCGAAGCCCGCCGCGAGCAGCGTGACCGGCGGCGCACCGACGACCGCACCCGCCGGGGCGACGACCGCCGCCCCGGCTGCGACCGTCGCGGGGAATGCCGCCACGACAGCGCCGAGTGCGGGCACGCCGAAGAAGGGCGGCACGATCAAGGCCGAGATTAACTCCGATGTCCAGAACCTCGACCCGATGCCCTCTACCCTGCTCGTGGACCGGCAGATGCTCTATAACGTCTATGACTCCCTCGTCGCCATTGACAAGGATCTCAAAATCGTCCCCTCGCTCGCGGAATCGTGGCAGACGCCCGATCCGAAAACCTACATCTTCAAGTTGCGGCAAGGAGTGAAGTACCACGACGGTACCGACTTCAACGCCGATTCGGTCAAGTGGAATATCGAACGATACCTCACGGACAAGAAGAGTCTGCGTGGCCCGGAGATCGGTTTCGTCCAGACGGTGGAGGTGATGGACCCATCCACGGTGAAGTTCAATCTCAAAGCGCCTTTCGCGCCGCTCTTGGCGAACCTCGTCGATCGTGCGGGGATGATGGTCTCGCAGAAGGCAGCGGAGGCGGGCGGCCAGGACTTCACCCGCAAGCCGCTCGGTGCCGGGACGGGCGCGTTCAAGTTCGTCGAGTGGGTGAAGGACGACCACATCACGCTCGAACGCAACCCGAACTACTGGAAGAAGGACGCGAGCGGTAACGCACTCCCCTATCTTGACAAGGTGACGATCCGCCCGATTGTGGACGCGACGGTCGCGCTCACGAATGTCAAAACGGGCGATATTGATGTCAGCCATTATCTCCCTGCGAAAGATTACGCGAGTGTCAAGGCAGGCAAGGAGATCATCCTCCAGGAGACGACCGGCCTTGGATACGCGAGTATCGCCCTGAACGTGCGCGACGAGCCATTCAACAAAAAGGAGTTGCGGCAGGCGTTCGCGGAGGCGCTAGACCGCGACCAGCTCCTCAAGACCATCTTCTTCAATGTCGGGAAGGCCGCCTATAGTGCCTTCCCGCCATCGAATTTCGCGCACGACCCGAACTTCAAGCCGTATACGGGCAGTGCGACGAAGGCGAAGGAGTATCTGAAGGCGGGCGGCAAGCCGGACGGCTTCACCTGTGAGATGAAAATTACCGCCGGTGACCCGCAAACCACGCAACTCGCCCAACTGGTGAAGGATCAAGTCGCGAAGGCCGGCATCACGATGAACCTGATCCAGTTGGACTACCCGACGCTCGTCGCCGATCAACAAGCGGGGAAGTATCAAGCGAATCTGACCGGGTGGAGTGGCCGGATTGACCCGGACGGCAATGTCTACAATCAACTGCACACCGGCACGCCGAACAACCTCTACTCCAACCCGCAAGTGGATGACTTGCTCGACCGAGCGCGCGCCACGAGCGATCAGGCGCAGCGCAAGGAGCTGTACCAGCAGCTACAGAAACTGGTCGCGGACGACGCGCCAACGGTCTATTATCAGCACCCGCTCTCGTTCCTGCTCGCGCGCCCCGCCGTGCAGGGCATGACCCTCTACCCGGACGCGATCATGCGCTTCGAGACGGGGTGGCTGAAGTGAGGGGAAGTGGGCAGTAGGCAGTGAGCAGTGGGCAGTGAACAGAAAAAAAGACGTGCAACGCTTCCACTCCCAACTGCCCACTGCCCACTGCCCACTGTCCATTAGTGTATGATACCTGTATCAGCGAGCGATGACGGGCGTGTAATGAGGAAGAAGGAACGATGACGATGCATGACGAGGACGACGAATCCGATTCATCGGGGCGGTTGAACCGCCGAACGTTGCTGCGCGGGGTTGCGGCGGCGGGCGCGACAGCCGCCCTCGGCGCGGTGCTCGTCGCCTGCGGCGGGAGCAGCAGCGGCGCGACGGAGGCGCCGAAGGCCACCGGGAGCACGAGCGGCACCGCCGCCCCTGCGGCGACTGGCGGCAGCGGCAGCACTGCCGCGACTCAGCCCGCGAGCGCGGGCACGCCGAAGAAGGGCGGGGCGATCAAGGCCGAGATCAACTCCGACGTAGCGAACCTCGACCCGCTCGCGTCCAGCCTGCTTGTGGACCGGCAGGTGCTCTACAACATCTACGATTCGCTCGTCGCCATCGACAAGGACCTGAAGATTATCCCGTCGCTCGCGGAGTCGTGGACGACGCCGGACCCGAAGACGTACATCTTCAAGTTGCGGCAGGGCGTCAAGTATCACGACGGCACGGATTTCAACGCCGCCTCCGTCAAGTGGAATATCGAGCGCTACCTCACCGACAAGAACAGCCGCCGTGGGCCGGAGATCAACACGATTCAGACGGTGGAGGTGATGGACCCGGCGACGGTGAAGTTCAACCTCAAGACGGCGTTCGCGCCCCTGCTGGCGAACCTCGTCGATCGCGCGGGCATGATGGTCTCGCAGAAAGCCGCCGAAGCGGGCGGCGCGGACTTCACGCGCAAACCGGTTGGCGGCGGCACGGGGGCGTTCAAATTCGTCGAGTTCGTGAAGGACGACCACATCACGCTCGAACGCAACGCGACTTACTGGAAGAAGGACGCGAGCGGTACGCAACTGCCGTATGTGGACAAGGTCACGATCCGCCCGATTGTCGATGAGACGGTCGCGCTGACGAACGTCAAGACCGGCGATGTCGATATCAGCCACGCCATCCCCGCGAAGGATTATGCGACGGTCAAGGCGGGCAAGGAGATCATCCTCCAGGACACGCCGGAACTGGGGTACGCCAGCGTCGTGCTGAACACGCAGGCGGAGCCGTTCAACAAGAAGGAGTTCCGGCAGGCGTTCGCGGAGGCGCTGGACCGTGACCAGATCATCAAGACCGTCTTCTTCGGCGTCGGGCAGGCGATCTACGGACCGATCCCGCCGTCCAGTTGGTCGTTCGACAGCGGCCTGAAGCCGTACAGCGCAAACGTCGCGAAGGCGAAGGAGTACCTGAAGGCGGGTGGCAAGCCGGACGGCTTCACTTTTGACATGAAGATCACGGCGGGGTCGCCCGTCACGACGCAACTGGCGCAACTGATGAAGGATCAGTTGGCGAAGGCGGGCATGACGATGAACCTGATCCAACTCGACTTCCCGACGCTCGTCGCGGATCAGCAGGCGGGCAAGTTCGGTGCGTCGCTCGCGGGGTGGAGCGGCCGGATCGACCCGGACGGCAACATCTACAACCAGTTGCACACGGGCGCGGCGGGCAACGACGCAAAGTACACGAACCCCGCTGCCGACGATTTGATGGAGAAGGCGCGCGTCGCCACTGAACAGGCGCAGCGCAAGGAACTCTATCAGCAGTTGCAGAAACTCGTCGTGGACGACGCCCCGCTCGTCTACTATCGCGCCGGCCTCTCGGTTATGCTGACGCGCCCGAACCTCCAGGGCATGGTTCTCTACCCAGACAACATCATGCGCTTCGAGACGGGCTGGTTCAAGTAAGCAATGGGGAGTGGGCGGTGGGCAGTGAGCAGTGGGCAGTTGAAAAGGGATGCGCAACGCGCGTTCATTGCTGTCCGTTGCGTTCTGCTCACTGCCCACTGCTCACTGCCCACTGGTTACTGATATGACCGCATACATCGTCCGTCGACTGTTGCTGATGATCCCGGTGGCGCTCCTCGTGAGCATCATCATCTTCACGTTGCTCCGCATCACGCCCGGCGACCCGATTCGCACCCTGCTCGGTGAGGAGCCGAATCCGGAGACCATCGCCGCGTTGCGCCACGAGTACGGCCTCGATCAGCCCATCCCGCTCCAGTACGTCAACTGGATCGGGCGCTTCCTGCACGGGGACATGGGGCGGTCGCTGCGCACGCGGCAGCCGGTGAGCGAGGCGATCTTCACGCGCCTCCCCGCGACGCTCGAACTCGGGCTGGCGGCGATCTGCTTCAGCCTGATTATCTCGGTGCCTATCGGCATCCTGAGCGCGACCAAGCGGAACTCCGTCTGGGATCTGATCGGCACGAGTTTCCCGCTGCTCGGCGTCTCGGTCCCGAACTTCTTCAGTGGCATCATCCTCATCCTCCTGTTCGCGCTCACCTTCCGCATCTTCTCGCCGGGCGGCTTCGTGGCGTTCAAGGAGGATCCGGGGCAGAACCTGAAACACCTCATTCTGCCGATGATCGCCCTCGGCACGCCGAGTCTCGCGGTCAACATGCGCCTGATGCGCTCCGGCCTGATCGACGCCCTGGGGCAGGAGTACACCCGGGTGGCCCGCGCGAAGGGCTTGGGGGAGCGGGCGGTGGTGATCCGGCACGCCCTGAAGAACGCCTTCATCCCCTTCGTGACCGTCGTCGGCCTGCAAGTCGGCGCGATCCTCGAAGGGGCATTCATCACGGAGACGATCTTCCTCTGGCCGGGCGTGGGCCGACTCGCGGTGGACAGCATCGGCGGGCGGGATTACCCGGTCGTGCAGGGGATCGTGCTGATCAGCGCGCTCAGTTTCATGGGAGTGAACCTCATCGTCGATCTTCTGTACGCATTTCTCGATCCGAGGATCAAATATGGTTGATGCCGCCGCCCGTACAACCGCCGCGCCCGTCCCGCTCGCTGTGGCGCCGAAGCCGCGTCGCCTCTTCAGTTGGCGTACGATCCGCCGTCAGCCACGCTTCCTGATCGGCGGCACGTTCATCCTGCTGCTCGTGCTCGTGGCAATCGCCGCACCGCTGCTCGTGCGCACTGACCCGAAGGTCTCGCACCCGGCGGACGCCATCCAGAGCCCGAGCGCCCAGCACCTGATGGGGACGGACGATCTGGGCCGTGATGTGCTCGGACGCGCGATCTATGGCGCGCGCGTCTCGCTCGCGGTTGGGTTGATCGCCGTCAGCATCGGGCTGATCACCGGCGTGACGCTGGGGATGGTCGCGGGCTACACCGGCGGGTGGGCCGATCTGCTCATTTTGCGGGGGATCGACGCGCTGCTCGCCTTCCCCGCGCTCCTGCTCGCCATCGCCATCACCTCCGCGCTCGGGCCGAATCTGCGGAACACGATGATCGCCATCGGCATCGTCGCCATCCCCGTGTACACGCGCCTGACGCGCGGGCAGGTTTTGCAGGCGAAGCAGCGCGAGTACGTCGAGGCGGCGCGGACGGCGGGCGCGAGCCAGGCGCGCGTCGCGTTCCGGCACATCCTGCCGAATATCCTCAACCCGCTGATCGTGCAGGCGTCATTGAGCATCGCCTTCGCCATCCTCGCGGAGGCGAGCCTCAGTTTCCTCGGCCTCGGCGCGCAACCGCCAACGCCGACGTGGGGTGCGGACATTAACCACGCCCGCTCCTACCTCTCGAATGGCTTCTGGTGGATGAGCATCGGCCCCGGCGTCGCCATCCTGCTCACCGTCTTCTCCTTCAACATGCTCGGCGACAGTATCCGCGACATCCTCGACCCCCGGCTGCGGGATCGGTAGGTGGCCCTAACCCCCCGGCCCCCTTCCCCACGGGGGAAGGGGGAGTGGAATGCTACACATGTCGCGTCATGCTTTCGTAGGGGCGGTTCGTGAACCGCCCCTACGCCCTTTATGTGCTCGCGTAGCATGGGCGAAGACTACCATGACCTGCTAACTGGCTTCGTAGCCTTTGAGTATGAACGATTTTGCTTTCTCAAAGTCTTCATCATTTCGAATGGTGATTTCCAGATCACCTGTGCCCCAATGACCGATGGCACGAACATCGCGGGTGAAACCTTGTTCTAAAGCGATCGCGTCAGGATTGACTGGAGTTGCGTTGGTTCGGTGGACACCCGATGATTTGCATCCGAGCAAATCCATGGAGGTGTCCTGATGCCGAATCCTCACGCTCCCTATCCGCCC
>JAABUT010000836.1_pt1 | contig 41672 bp, 42 predicted proteins | sample 5559281 | NCBI WGS metagenome assembly JAABUT01 (sample SAMN10711880, study PRJNA513359) | rock metagenome | isolation source: Antarctica rocks | place: Antarctica: Victoria Land, Ricker Hills nord | collected 2016-01-04
AACATCCTCAAGGCCAACAAGACCGACACGCTCAGCCAAGACCGCTACCGGGCCGGTCTCGTCGGTATCAAGAAACTGCTCAAAATGCTGGCTGTCGCGTAGCGTTGAACAGCCCTGCACCCCGTCCCCGCCAGCGGCGTCATGGGCGACCGCTTCTGCGTGTTCAGCGGCGGCAAGCCAGAATTTCGCAAGGGTCAGGACATCGTACTGGCGGCCTTCGCCATCTTTGCCCGCTGTCACCCTGAAGCCTTGCTGGTGATAGCCTGGCACAGCCCCTGGCCGCAGGTGGCGGCGACCCTGAACCGGTCAGCGCTGATCAACGACGTCGTGTTCGCGTCCGACGGCTGCATCGACGTGACCGGCTGGGCTGTGGCCAACGGCGTGGACGCCCGCCAGGTGATCGACCTCGGCCGTGTCCCCAACGCACAGATGGGCACAGTGTTGCGCGAGATGGATGTGGCCGTATTCCCAAATCGTTGCGAAAGCGGCACAAACCAGGTGGCGATGGAATGCATGGCCTGCGCGGTGCCGGTGGTGCTGTCGCAGAACACCGGACATTTGGATTTGATCGAGGACGACAACTGCTACCGCCTCGAAATACAGGGCGAGGTCGACGGAGCGGGCGCTGCCTTCGCCAATGTCTCCGGCTGGGGTGAAAGCAGCGTCGAAGAACTGGTGGAGCGGCTGGAAGAAGTTTTCGCCGACCGCACGGTGGCACGCCGGCGTGGCCGCCAGGGCGCGCTGAAGCTGGCTGACCTCACCTGGGCGCGCACCGCCGCACAGATGAAGCAGGTCGTGCTGGCGCATTCCTGAAAGCAACTTTCAATCAAAAGGCAAAATGCCAAATGGACCAGATCGTGCTGCGCGGCAACCTTGACGCGTCCGCCGGATTTGAGATGCCACGGCCTGAAACCGGACGCATCCGCATCCTCGACATCGGCGCCAACCCGATTGGAGGCGACCCGCCCTACGCCAAGTTGCTGGCCGACGGGCGTGCCGAGATCATAGGCTTTGAACCCAATCCGGCGGCATTCGCCATGTTGCAGACCGAAAAGGGCGATGCTGAGACTTACCTGCCGCACGCTGTTGGCGACGGCGGTCGGCACGTCCTGCATATCTGCCAGGCGCCCGGCATGACCTCGCTGCTGGAACCCGATCCGGCTGTCCTGCAGCTGTTTCATGGCTTTCCGGACTGGGGCCGCGTGCTGTCCACCAAACCGATCGACACCGTCCGACTCGACGATCTGGAGCAGACGCGCGGTACCGAGATGATCAAGATCGACATACAGGGCGCCGAGCTGATGGTGCTGCAGAACGCCACCGACCGGCTTGCGACCACCCTGCTGATCCAGACCGAGGTCGAATTCTTGCCGCTCTACCGCGGCCAGCCGCTGTTCGCCGAGGTAGACAGCTTCCTGCGCAGCCACGGCTTCATGCTGCACCGCTTCTTTCCCAGCGTCAGCCGGGTGGTGCAGCCGCTGCTGGTGAACAACGACGTCTTTGCCGGCCTCGGCCAGATTGTCTGGGCGGATGCGGTGTTCATCCGCGACCTGACCCAAATGGACCGGCTGACCGATGCGCAGCTGATCGCCATGGCGACCCTGCTGCACTATTGCTACCGGTCGGTGGACGTCGCGCTGCACCTGCTGGGCGAACACGACCGACGCACCGGTGGGGCGCTGGGGCCGGCCTACCTGGCCCAGCTGCAGCGCGACCCGCTCCATCTTCAATCATCCTGATCCACACCAACCGGAGATAACACGATGTCGCTGACCGCAAAACGCGTGCTGGTGACCGGCGGCGCCGGCTTCCTGGGATCGCATCTGTGCGAACGCCTGCTAGCCTCAGGCAACGAGGTGCTGTGCGTCGACAACTACTTCACCGGCCGCAAGGACAACGTCGCCCACCCGCTGGGCCACGACCGGTTCGAAGCGATGCGCCACGACGTCACCTTCCCGCTGTACGTGGAGGTGGATGAGATTTATAATCTCGCCTGCCCCGCCTCTCCGGTGCACTACCAGCACGATCCGGTGCAGACCACCAAGACCAGCGTGATCGGCGCTATCAACATGCTGGGCCTTGCCAAGCGCACCGGCGCACGCATCCTCCAGGCTTCGACCAGCGAGGTCTACGGCGATCCCACCTGCCACCCGCAGACCGAAGACTACCGTGGCAACGTCAACCCGCTCGGCCCGCGCGCCTGCTACGACGAGGGCAAGCGCTGCGCCGAGACGCTGTTCTTTGACTACCACCGCCAGCATGCGGTCGCGATCAAGGTGGTGCGCATCTTCAACACCTACGGCCCGCGCATGCACCTCGACGACGGCCGCGTGGTGTCCAACTTTATCGTGCGCGCCCTGCGCGGCGAGGACATCGCCATCTACGGCGCCGGCACTCAAACCCGCGCGTTCTGCTTCGTGGATGACCTGATCGACGGGTTGATGCGCATGATGGCCTCGCCGTCCGACGTCGTCGGCCCGATCAACCTTGGCAACCCGCACGAGATCAAGGTGCGCGAGTTGGCCGATCGCATCATCGCGATGACCGGCTCGCGCAGCCGCATCGTGCACCGGCCGCTGCCGCAGGACGACCCGCTGCAGCGTTGCCCCGACATCGGTCAGGCCACCCGTGTGCTGGGCTGGCAGCCGCAGCTGCGGCTGGAAGACGGATTGGCCCGCACCATCGCGTATTTCAAGGAGTTGCTGCGCCGGCATGCTCCGCAGTCGGACGTGGTCCATCTGCCGGCGCCGCGTGCGGTCGCTTGACGACATGAGGGTCAAAACATGAGGAAGCACTAAAAACAGGCGAACCTGAACCGCGACGACAGCGGCGGCAGCGCGTTGTGAAACGTCGGCGGCTACCACGCCAATCTGCTCAGCCGGGCGGCACCACAACCGATCGCGATGTAGGTTTGCCGACATGGACGTGGTGTCAACCTGCTGGCCAACCTACCCGCACGCCGCACAGACTGTATGAGCAGCCGAACTGGACAGCCTGACAACAGCACCTTCCACGACAAACGCCGCCCCGGTAGGCTTGAGCCACGTCGTTCAGGGATGATGCCGACATGTCCGCAGCCGCGCTTGAAGCTCCTGCTTTGCAGACCTTGTGCAACGCCGTCAGCGGCCAGGTCATGACCGGCCATCTGCAGGAGTTTGCCCGCTGGGTGAAACTGTCAGGCACGGCAGACGAGCTCGCCAGCCTGCACACCGTCAAGGCGCGGCTGGACGAATACGGCTTCCGCACCCGCATCATCGTCCACGACGCCTATATCAGCCTGCCCGGCCCGGCCCACGTCACCGTGGACGGCGAGGCGCTGACCGCGATCACCCATTCGCACGGCCAGCCCTCGCCGGCTGGCGGGATCACCGGCCGGCTGGTGCATGTCGGCGAGGGCCGGCCGGCGGATTTCGCCCGTACTGCTGCCGCCGGCAGTCTGGCCGGCTGCATCGTGCTGGCCGAGGGCATCGCCAGCCCGGCCGTGGCGCGCCTGGCCTCGGCCGCCGGCGCGATCGGCCAGCTGCACATCAGCCCGCATCACCACCTGCACGAGATGTGCGTCTCGCCGGTCTGGGGCAGCCCGACCGACGAGACCATCGCCGACATGCCGGCAACCGTGGTCTGCACCATCTCCCACACCGACGGCATGGCGCTGGTGACACTGCTGCAGGCCGGCGACACACCGTCGGTGGTGCTGACGGCGTCGGTGGATACCGGCTGGCGGCAGACACCTATCCTAGAGGGTGTGCTGGACGGGCCGGCGCCGGGCGGTCCGTTCGTGCTGCTGTCGGGCCATCACGACACCTGGTACTACGGCGTCATGGATAACGGTTCGGCCAACGCCACCATGCTGGAGGTGGCGCGGCTGATGGCGCAGTCCCCTGCCCGGCTGCGCGACCTGCGGGTGTGCTTCTGGTCCGGCCACTCCCACGGCCGCTATTCTGGGTCAACCTGGTATGTCGATCACCACTGGGACGAGCTGGACCGGCTGTGCGCGGCGCATGTCAACGTTGATTCCACCGGCGGCATCGGCGCCACCGTGCTGGGCGACGCGGCAGCGGTGTCCGAACTGTCGACCCTGGCCGGTGAGGCGATCCGCACCCAGACCGGGCATCAGTACGTCGGCAAGCGCAAGAACCGTTCCAGTGACGACAGCTTCCCCGGCATCGGCATTCCATCGATGTTTGGTGGACTGAGCGAACAGCCTCCTAATTCCGTCACAGCGGGCCCGGTGAAGATGCGCAACGCCCTGGGCTGGTGGTGGCACACCCCGGAGGACCTAATCGACAAGATCGACATCGATTTCCTGGTGCGCGACACCCGCGTGTTCGTGCATGTCGTTGCCCGGCTGCTGAACGATCTCGTGCTGCCGCTGGACTACGCCGCCCATGCCCGTGCCCTGCTGGCCGAACTCGAGCAGATCGCCGACGACCTGGGCGGCCGGTTCAGTTGCGCCGATCTGATCGCCGCCGCGGAGCAGCTGCGCGTCAACGCCGAGGCACTTGCAGTCAGGGGCCATGCCGACCTCGAGCGCGCCAACCACGCGCTGATGGCCGCATCGCGTGCGCTGATGCCGATCGACTACAGCCGCGGCGACCGCTTCGACCACGACCCTGCCCTGCCTCTGCCGCCCTGGCCGGTGCTGCAGAAGCTGCGCGACCTTGCCCTGACGGCGCCTGGCAGCGACGCCGCCCATTTCACCGCCGTCAGCGCTGCAAGATCGCGCAACCGTATCGCGCATGCATTGCGCTACGCGAACGCCGCACTTGTTGCGGGATTACCGGATCGGAGCCGGTAGCCCTGCTATTTCGGTACACCTTGACGCCACCCTATCGCGTCACGTCACATAGTTCGAAGCTGACGTTGGCCGGAGTGATGGACCGGCAACGCTCGGTGGCCGCCAACCCATAACTGGCCAGGACCTCCACCGCCGACATCGGCAACACCCCCGCATAAGCGACCCTGATCGCGGCAGCCGCACCGACCAAAGCCTCGACCTGCCGCGTCAGGCTGGTTCCGGCCTTGGCATGCAGGTTGAACTCGCCCGACAGCGCCACCACGCGCAGGTCGCAACACAATCCAGCGACAACGTAGCCGGCAGGTTTGCCGACCAGGAACACGACCGTCGCGGCCGGCGGCAGCAGTTCCGGATTTGCGACGCCCTGCCAATGTGATCGCCAGGCCAGGTGGCCCCAGTTCGGCACATGAAACTGCGCCAAGGTCACCAAGCAGGCCATACCCAGCGCCGCCATGCGCCAATCCGCACGCGGGATGCGGCTGCACAACGCCAGCAAGACGGCGCCAAGTAGCACCTCCAGCCCAACGATGTAGCCGTGGATACCGAATTGGAACAGCCAGACCAGGTAGACGATCAGGCAGGCCGCCAGCAAACCGATGTCCGCCTGCCGCCGCATTTGGCGCCACGCGACTGCCGCCGCCAAGCCACCCAAACCGGCAAGCGCGAAGCGGGCGTCGTGCAAGGTTGCTTCGCTGCTGGGCGACAGCAGGCCGGGTCTGGGGCTGCCGCCAAACATCCAGAACAATGGATAGCGCAGGGCGTCCTAGGCCGATGACGCCAAAAATCGCGCATCGACCAGACTGACCGCCGGCGCATCGGAAGACCTGAACAGATTGTTGTAGTATGGAAAAAGCGGATTGCCGAACCGCCGCCACACCTGCAGATGCCAGTAGCCGGCTGACCCCAAAAACCCTGCCAGCACGCCAGCACGCCAGCGCCCGTTGCCAGCACGCCGGTGATGCGGGGTCGTCCGGCCAACAGGAAGCCGGCGGCACCGGCAACGTACACGGCGTTGGTCAGCTTGAATCCGGTGGCGGCACCCAGCAACAGCCCCGCAACCAGCGCCGGGCCCGGCTGAGACATGCCCGGCAGCAGCAGCAAATAAGCCAGCAGCACGGGAACCGCCGTCAGCAGATCGATGTAGGTGGTGCCAACCTCGGACAACGCCATCGGGCTGGCCAGGCACAGCAGGAAGCCCAGAAACGCCGCGCCATAACCCGGGCTATCCAGCCGCGGCGGGACGATGCAGGCGCAGATCAGGCCCGCCAGCACGAACACGCCGGCTTGGCACAGGGCGATGACGGCAGCCGCCAGCATCGGAGTCAGATGTCGGATCAGCAGGAACTGCACCAGCAGCACCGCAGGGTTGTAGAACGATTGGATGCCGGACGGCACCACGCTGGTCCAGAAGTTGCCCAGCAGCAGATGCGGCGTTGACAGATGGTAGTTACGCTGGTCCCAGTTGAAATCCTGGCCACGCGACAACGCCAGAACCAACGCCGTCGTCACCGACCAGCCGACCGTGGTCAGCACATAGGCGCGGCGCGTATCCAGGCATGCCCACATCCAGGCACGCAGCCACGCCGCAACCGGCACCACCTAGCCGGACAGGCCGGCGCGCACATCCTTGAACACCCGCAGCCAGTTGCCGGCGCAAACCTTGCCGACCTCGGCCTCCGACAGGCCGCGGCCGCGCAACGCCTCGGCCAGTTCGTGATGGCGGCTGAAATCGGGCATCTCCTGCTCGGCTACGCCCGCCGGCATGTCAGTGCCGATCCCGACATGGTCGATGCCCAACAGGTCGATCAGGCGGAACATGTGGGTGATCATGCCCGCCATCCGCTCGTCCCACAGCACCGCGATCCAGGCGCCGACCACGCCGCCACTATCCGCCACCATGCGCGCATACCTAGGGCTGATGAACCGCTTGTGGCCGCCGTCCGGGCGATCCGGCCAAGCCAGATTCGAATGGGTGCATAGAAACGGCCGCGTGCTGGCCGCCGCCACGCCCGCTGCGGTGGCCTCGGTACAATGCGCCACGTCGACGATCACACCCAGTTCGTTCATCCGCCGCACTGCATCCCGCCCGAACGCCGTCAGCCCGCCATGCACCGGCGGCGAGGTCTGGATGTCGCCGGTCTCGTTCACGACGTAATGCGTCAGTTGGATGCTGCGCACACCGCGCGCCGCCATCATGTCCAAACGGTCAAGCCTGCCCTCCAAGAAGTCGCAGCCCTCGATCGCCAGCACGATGGCAGGATCGCCGTCGCCAACATCCGCAGGCTCGGTTGCAATGCGAAAACCGCTGGCCTCATAGGCGTTCAAAGCCGCGATCGTAGCATCCAAACACTCGCCCGGCCTCGCGTCACGCGTTTGTTCAATTCTGTTGGTCTTCATGTTGCGACGGATCACCGGTGCATCGGCGACGGCCGCCACGACGCAGGCGCCCATACCCGACCGCTTCATGCTGTCCAGCACACGGCGGTCAACGGCGCCAGCACCCATCCGGCCAGCATGAGTATGCATATCAATGATCATGCACCAAAGCTGCGGCGAAACCCCGCCCGTGGCAAGCGCAGCCAGAGCAATCGCCTGAACGCGAGCAAGGCGGGGACTTTGCCCCATACGCGCTAGCACGGGATTATTTTAGCTTGTTCTGCCTTTGGTTGTCGTCGTCGTGGTGGTTCGCACAGGCGGCTTGCTTTGGCTTGCACCGTTCTGCTCAGCCGGCGTCGTGGCGTGGGGCGGACGGCGTCGCGCGGGTTGCGGTGTGCCCTTTGCCAGCAGCACCACAGGCTGAGTTTGCGAGTGTTGACCGATCCATGCCGCTCAGGAGGGAACGCCGTCGCCTTGGTCGCCGTCATCCGCAAGCTGATCGTCATCCTCAACTGGGTGAGGCGGTTGAGCGCACCGGGCTTGTGAGCGGGCGCGTGCTGATCACCGACCGCGGCTATGCCCGCGTGCGCGACTTCGCCCATGTGCTGGCCGCTGGCAGCGACTTCATCACCCGGCTGGGCTGGCGCTCGGTGGCGCTGCAAACCCCCGCTGGCACAGCCTTCGACCTCATCGTAGCCTTGCCCGAAGGCGGCCAGGCAGTGGAGCACCGGGTGCGCGGTGTGCAGCCCTTGCTGCGCCCGGTGCTGCAGCGCCTGCCCGAACGCGCTGCCGCCAGCAACCACAAGCGCGTCGCCCGCCGCTCGACGCGCAGCGGCCACAAGATCGATGCGCGCACCACGCAGGCAGCCGGATACATGATGCTGCTGAACCCTCCGGACACCTTCGTCCAGCCGACCGCAAAGGTGCTGGAGCTGTATCGCGCGCGCTGGCAGGTCGAACTCGGCTTCAAGCGCCTCAAGATCCTGGGCGGGATCGACAAGCTGCCGTGCGCCACAGCCGGCAAGCCACAGCCGGCAAGACCGTCACAGCGGACCGGTGCGCATCGGTGTAGGGAGAGCTGGGATTGCGCACATGACCACGTCGTCCGAGCCATCATGCCGACACCTTGCCGCGGACCCATCCAGGCGTGGTCAGACGCATTGCACACCATCTGCACAGGGCCGCGCGACAACGACAGGAACAGCAAATCAAGCTGCAACAACATGCCTAAGTCCACCCCTGTGGGGCTCTGCCCTGGCCTTCCTTGCTCTCAGGCAATCGCCATGTGCGCGAAACCCTTGCACCGCAACGGACGGTTGCGCATGTTGCGGGCAGTGCAATATCGATCATTGCCAGCCTGGGGCACAGGCCGGCCACGGAGCAGACCATGGACGGCGTGACCGACGGACGACGCATCATTCTTCACGCGCCAGAGGATTTCGCCGCGATGCGTGCGGCTGGCCAGCTTGCCGCCGCCGCCCTGGACATGGTTGCCGCCCATGTGCGTCCCGGCATCAGCACCGGCGCGCTCGACACTGTCTGCCATGACTTCATCCTGGCCCGCGGCGCTGTTCCGGCGCCGCTGAACTACCGCGGCTATCCGAAGTCAGTCTGCATCTCCATCAACCACGTGGTTTGCCACGGCATCCCTGGTGACCGGCTGCTGGAGGACGGCGACATCCTCAACATCGACGTCACGGTTATCCTGAACGGCTGGCACGGTGACAGCAGCCGCATGTACTGTGCCGGCGTGCCGTCCACGAAATCGCGCAAGCTGATCGACGTCACCTACGAGTCGCTGCTGCGCGGCGTGGCCGCGGCCACGCCCGGAGCGACCCTGGGCGACATCGGCCACGCTATCCAGACCTATGTGGAGGCTAACCGCTTCACCGTGGTGCGCGATTTCTGCGGCCACGGCATCGGCCGCACCTTCCACGCCCCGCCCAACATCCTACATTTCGGCCGGCCACGCGACGGCATCGTGCTGAAGCCCGGCATGTTCTTCACCATCGAACCCATGGTCAACGCCGGCCGCCCGGAGGTGAAGGTGCTGGACGACGGTTGGACCGCCGTCACTCGCGACCGCAGCCTGTCGGCACAGTTCGAGCATATGGTGGGCATCACCCAGACCGGGGTGGAGGTGTTCACGCTCTCGCCAGGCGGCCTGGACAAACCGCCTTACTCCGCCTGAGGCTGCCGGTGGGCGAGCCGCACGTTGCCGTCCAGGGGCTGCGATTCTGCGACACCGACATGCTCGGCCATGTCAACAACGCCGTCTACTCGGTGATGCTGGAAGTCGGGCGGGCGGAAATGATGCGGCATACCGGCCTACTGGACCCCAGAAGCGGCTTTGGTGTCGTGATCGCCCGGCTGGAACTGGATTTCCTGCGCGAGATGACTTGGCCAGGCGACATCCGCATCGAAAGCGAGCTGACCCGCATCGCCGACCGGTCGATGCACATGCGCCAGACTCTGCACCAGGGCGATGTGCTGGTGGCCCGCGCCCGTGCCGTCCTGGCGGTGATCGACACCACCACCCGCCGGGCCGTGCCGATCGCGGCACAATGGCGCGCCATACTGGACCGGTGGCTGGTTCCGTCGCCAGGATAGCCCAGCCTTCTTTTCGTTATGGTTTCGTGTCAAATTGCGCGTCATGGCCGCACCATCCACGGGACTTCCGGAACAGGGTACGTTGCTGGACCTGCCTGGCCCGCCAGACGGCTCGTCTGGCCCGCCGGACAGCTCGTCCGGCCATCGCGACCGGATGCGGCTGAAGCTGCTGCAATCCGGCCCCGACTCCCTGGCTGACTACGAACTGATGGAAGTGGTGCTGTTCCTGGCCATCCTGCGCCGCGACACCAAGCCCATCGCCAAGCGCCTGATCGCCAATTTCGGTAGCTTCGCCAACGCCATCGCGGCCCCTGTCGGCGCGCTGGCCACGGTGGAAGGCGTCGGCGAGTCCTGTGCCGCCATGCTCAAGACCGTTCACGCCGCGGCCCTGCGGCTGGCGCGGGCCGAGGTCATCGACAAGCCGGTGCTGAACAACTGGGACCGGCTGATGGACTACCTCAACGCGGTGCTGGCGCGCGAGCCGGTGGAGCAGTTCCGGGTGCTGTTCCTGGACACCCGCCACCGCCTGCTGGCCGACGAGGCGCAGGGCCGCGGCACCGTCAACCACACGCCGGTCTACCCGCGCGAGGTGGTGAAGCGTGCCTTGGAGCTGCAGGCCACCGCCATCATCCTGGTGCACAACCATCCCAGCGGCGACCCGACGCCGTCACGCGACGACATCGACATGACCCAGGAGGTCAAGCGGGCAGCCGTCGCACTGTCCATCACGCTGCACGATCACGTCATCGTCGGCAACGGCCGCTGGCTGAGCTTCCGCAGCGAGGGATTGCTGTAGCCGGGCGGTGTCGCTCAGGTGAGCCGAAGCGTGCGGCGGACATACGGCAGCACTTCCTCCGCGCCGTCCCACACCATCGTACCAGCAACGTACAGCACGATCAGCAGGCCGACGCCGGCAACCCAGCGGTGGCGTTCCAAGACATTGGCCACCAGATTGGCGGCCAGGCCCATCAGCACCACCGAAACGGACAGGCCGACCACCAGCACCCAGAGGTGGTCCTTGGCGACGCCGGCGACCGCCAACACGTTGTCCAGGCTCATGGACAGGTCGGCGACGATGATCTGCAGCATCGCCTGCGGCAGGGTCTTGGGCGCCGCGACCGCGTGGCGCGCGTGGCGTTGGGCCTGCAGCTCACGGAACATCTTCCAGCACACCCACAGCAGCAGCAGCCCGCCGGCGAGCAGCAGCCCCACGATGGCCAGCAGTTGGACGGTGACCGCGCCCAGCACGATCCGCAGGATGGTGGCGCCGGCGATGCCGACCAGGATGGCGCGGCGCTTCTGTTCCGCCGGCAGCCCGGCAACCGCCAGCCCGACCACGATGGCGTTGTCGCCGGCCAGCGTCAGGTCGATGATGAGCACCTGGGCAAGCGCGGAAAGCTGTTCCAGCAAGACGCCGTTCAACATGCGATGGTCCTTGAAGCTATTGAAGAAGTGCGGCCACCGCCGTACAGCGGCGCGACACCCGACGGAGCAATCATGGTTCCCCGTTACACCCGCCACGCCATGGCCGCCATCTGGGCGCCGGAAAACCGCTACCGCATCTGGTTCGAGATCGAAGCCCTCGCCGCAGAAGCTATGGCACAGCTTGGCGCCGTTCCCCATGCCTCCGCCTGCGCCATCCGCGAGAAGGGCGGCGCGAAGCTGGCCGCGATCGGGCCGGCTGACGTGGCGCGCATCGACGAGATCGAGCAGGTCACCCGCCACGACGTGATCGCCTTCCTGACCTGGCTGGCCGAGGCGATCGGCGACGACAGCCGCTACGTCCACCTGGGCCTGACCAGCAGCGACGTGCTGGACACCGCGCTGTCGGTGCAGCTGACCCAGGCCGCCGACCTGCTGATCGCCGACGTCGACGCCGTGCTGGCCGCGTTGCGCCTGCGCGCGATGGAGCACAAGCACACCGTTACCATCGGCCGCAGCCACGGCATCCACGCCGAACCCACCAGCTTCGGCCTGAAGCTCGCCGGTCACCACGCCGAGTTCGCCCGCAACCGCGCCCGCCTAGTCGCCGCCCGCGCCGAGATCGCGGTGGCCGCCATCAGCGGCGCCGTCGGCACCTACGCCCATGTCGACCCGCGCGTGGAGGCATACGTCGCCGAGAAACTTGGACTGGAGGTCGAGCCCGTATCGACCCAGGTTGTTCCGCGCGACCGCCACGCGGCGTTCTTCTGCACCCTGGGCGTGGTCGCGTCCGGCGTGGAGCGGCTGGCCACCGAAGTGCGCCACCTGCAGCGCAGCGAGGTGCGCGAGGCGGAGGAGTTCTTCCACCCCGGCCAGAAAGGCTCCTCGGCCATGCCGCACAAGCGCAACCCGGTGCTGAGCGAGAACCTGACCGGCCTGGCCCGCATCGTCCGCGCCGCGGTCACGCCCGCGTTGGAGAACGTCGTGCTGTGGCACGAGCGCGACATCAGCCACTCCAGCGTGGAGCGCGCCATCGGCCCGGACGCCACCGTGACCCTGGACTTCGCTCTCGCCCGCCTGGCGGGGATGATGGAGAAGCTGACCGTCTACCCCGACCGCATGGCCGAGAACCTCGAAAGCCTCGGCGGCGTCGTCCATTCCGGCGAGGTGCTGCTGGCGCTGGCCCGCGCCGGCATCCTGCGCGAGGACGCCTACCGCATCGTGCAGCGCAGCGCCATGGACACCTGGTCGAAGCTCGGCCAGCCCGACGGCCGCAGCTTCCGCGCCAACCTGGAGGCCGATCCGGAGGTGGCCGCCCACGTGTCTCCGGCGATGCTGGATGCGGCGATGGACCCGCGGCTGCATCTGGCACAGCTCGACACGGTGTTCATGCGGGTGTTCGGGGAGCCGAGACCAAGCCGGTAAGATGACCCATCGATGCCGAGCTGAAGCGTGCGCAGTTGCCGCTGGAGAACCGGCGTCACATGCTGCAACTGATTGCGACGGTCGCCGGCGCGTTCGCTGCCGGCGGCACGCTGGTCGCGCTGCTCGTCAGGTTCTTCGGAAATCGTGGGATGCAGGGGCGTGGCACCACCCGCGGCGGGCTGCTATAAACCTTCCAGGATGCCGGCTTGCGGCAGAGAATCGGTGCCGATTTTGCGCCGCACGAGGGGGACCGACCCCTGAGGAATCACCATGGCCCGCCGCCGTCAGCTCTATGAAGGAAAAGCCAAGATCCTGTTCGAGGGTCCGGAACCCGGCACCCTGGTGCAATACTTCAAGGACGACGCCACCGCCTTCAACTCCAAGAAGAAGGGCGTCATCACCGGCAAGGGCGTGCTCAACAACCGCATCAGCGAATACCTGATGCTGCGCCTGGCCGAGATCGGAGTGCCGACGCATTTCGTCCGCCGGCTGAACATGCGCGAGCAGCTGATCCGCGAGGTCGAAATCATCCCGGTCGAGGTGGTGGTGCGCAACGTCGCCGCCGGCAGCATCTCCACCCGCCTCGGCATCGTCGAGGGCACTCGTCTGCCGCGCTCGATCATCGAGTACTACTACAAGAACGAGGCCCTGGGCGACCCGCTGGTCAGCGAGGAGCACATCACCTGCTTCGGCTGGGCGGCGACTCAGGACATGGACGACATTGTCGCCTTGACCTTGAGAATAAACGATTTCCTTACCGGGTTATTTCTGGGCGTCGGCATCACCCTGATCGACTTCAAGATCGAGTTCGGCCGCCTGTGGGAAAACGAGGACATGCGCATCGTGCTGGCCGACGAGATCAGCCCGGACAACTGCCGGCTGTGGGACAGCAAGACCAACGAGAAGATGGACAAGGACCGTTTTCGTAACGACCTGGGCAAAGTCGAGGAAGCCTACCAGGAAGTGGCGCGCCGCCTCGGCATCCTGCCCGAGGCCGGCGTCCGCGACCTCAAGGGGCCGGAGCTGATGCAGTGAAGGCCGTCGTGACGGTGATGCTGAAGGACGGCGTGCTCGACCCGCAAGGCAAGGCGATCGGCCAGGCGCTGGCCGGGCTGGGTTTTTCCAATGTCGGCGAGGTGCGCATGGGCAAGGTGATCGAACTGGCGCTGGACGGCACCGACGCGGCGCAGGCGCACGCAACGGCAACCGAAATGGCACGTAGGCTGCTCGCCAACACCGTCATCGAAAGCTTCAAGGTCGACATCGTCTGAAGGGCGTTCACCATGAAAGCCGGCATCGTCGTTTTCCCCGGGATCAACCGCGAGCGCGACATCGCCATCGCGCTGCAGCGCAGCTCGGGCCACAAGCCACGAATGATATGGCATAAGGACGTCGACCTCGGGGCAGTCGACCTCGTCGTCATCCCCGGTGGCTTCAGCTACGGTGACTACCTGCGTTGCGGCGCCATGGCCGCGCAGTCGCCGGTGATGGCCGCCATCCGTGCCCACGCCGACCGCGGCGGCCATGTGCTGGGCATCTGCAACGGCTTCCAGATTCTGACCGAGGCAGGCGTGCTGCCGGGCGCCCTGTTGCGCAACGCCGGGCTGCGCTTCCTGTCACGCGACTGCCACCTTCGCGTCGAACGCGCCGACACCGCCTTCACCGCCCGCTACACTGCCGGCCAGACCTTCCGCGCCCCGCTGGCACACGGCGACGGCAACTACTTCGCCGACGACGCCACGCTCGACCGGCTGGAGGGCGAGGGCCTGGTCGCATTCCGCTACGCCACATCGGCCGGCGAGATCACCCCGGCGGCCAACGCCAACGGCAGCGCCCGCAACATCGCCGGCATCTACAGCGCCAACCTGCGCGTGCTGGCGCTGATGCCGCATCCGGAGGACCTAGTGGACCCGCTGATGGGCGGCACCGACGGCAAGCCGCTGTTCGACAGCCTGGCCGCGTGCTTCTCAGTGGCTGCCTGACCGTGCCCCGCGACGTCAACCAGGCCCTCGCCCGCGAGTTCGCCCTCAGCGCCGACGAATACGTCCGCGTGCTGGACATCATGGGCCGTATCCCCAGCCTGACCGAACTCGGCGTGTTCAGCGTCATGTGGAGCGAGCACTGCTCCTACAAATCCTCTCGCGTCTGGCTCAGGACCCTGCCGACGAAAGCCCCCTGGGTCATCCACGGCCCAGGCGAGAACGCCGGCGTCGTCCACATCGGCGACGGCCTGGCAGCCGTCTTCAAGATGGAAAGCCACAACCACCCGAGCTTCATCGAACCTTACCAGGGTGCGGCAACCGGCGTCGGCGGCATCCTGCGGGACGTGTTCACCATGGGCGCCCGCCCGATCGCCAACCTCAACGCGCTGCGCTTCGGCAACTCCGCCCTGCCCCGCACGAAACGCATCGTCGACGGCGTGGTGCGCGGCATCGGCGGCTACGGCAACTCCGTCGGCGTGCCGACCGTCGGCGGCGAGATCGATTTCCACCCCGCCTATGACGGCAACCCCCTGGTCAACGCGATGACCGTCGGCATCGCCGATGCGAACCGCATATTCCTGTCCGCCGCCGCCGGCATCGGCAACCCGGTGGTTTATGTCGGCTCCAAGACCGGCCGCGACGGCATCCACGGCGCCACCATGGCCAGCGCCGAGTTCGGCGCCGACTCCGAACACAAGCGCCCCACCGTGCAGGTCGGCGACCCGTTCGTGGAAAAGCTGCTGATCGAGGCCTGCCTCGAACTCATGGCCACCGACGCCATCGTCGCCATCCAGGACATGGGCGCCGCCGGCCTGACCAGCTCGTCCGTCGAGATGGCCGGCAAAGGCGACGTCGGCATCGCGCTCGACCTCGACGCGGTGCCGCAGCGCGAAACCGGCATGACCGCCTACGAGATGATGCTGTCCGAATCCCAGGAACGCATGCTCATCGTGCTGCGCCCGGACCGCGAGGCGATGGCCCGCGCCATCTTCGACAAGTGGGACCTGGACTTCGCCGTCATCGGCCACCTGACCGACACCGGCCGCATCGTCGTCACTCATCGCGGCGCCATCGAGGCTGATATTCCACTTGGCCCGTTGTCCGAGCAGGCGCCGCTGTACCATCGTCCATACACCGAAACCCCGAAGCGCGCGCCGCTGGGCATGGTGGCCGATCCCGTCGGGCTGAAATTCGCCCTGTTGTCCCTGATTGGCACACCCGACCTCTGCTCGCGCGCCTGGGTATGGGAGCAGTACGACTACACCATCGGCGGCCAGACCGTGAAACGCCCCGGCGCCGCCGACGCCGCCGTGGTCCGCATCGACGGCCGAGACCGCGCCCTGGCGCTGACGACCGACTGCACCCCCCGCTACGTCCTGGCCGACCCTGAGGCCGGCGGCGCGCAGGCGGTCGCCGAGGCCTGGCGCAACCTGACCGCCACCGGCGCCCACCCGCTGGCCATCACCGACAACATGAACTTTGCCAGCCCGGAGAAGCCCGAGGTCATGGGCCAGTTCGTCGGCGCCGTCCGCGGCATGTCGGCCGCCTGCCTAGCGCTGGACTTCCCGGTCGTCAGCGGCAACGTCAGCCTCTACAACGAGACCGAAGGCCGCGCGATCCTTCCTACCCCCGCGATCGGCGGCCTTGGCGTGCTGGAGGACGCGGCCCAGGCCGTCGGCTACGCCCTGGCATCAAACCTCGACCTGGTGCTGATCGGCGCCACCCACGGCTGGCTCGGCCAGTCGCTCTGGCTGCGCGAGATCGCCGGCCGCGAGGACGGCCCGCCGCCGCCGGTCAACTTGGCCGCCGAACGCCGCAACGGCGACTTCGTGCGCGAGCAGATATTGGTCGGCGACGTGCTGTTCTGCCACGACGTGTCCGACGGCGGCCTGCTGGTGGCGCTGGCCGAGATGGCGTTGGCCGGCGACACCGGCATCACCCTGGTCGCCGGCACCGCCGCGCACGGCTTCTGGTTTGGCGAGGATCAGGCCCGCTACGTGCTGGCGGTGCCCAACGGTCCAGCCATGGTCGCCGCTGCCACCGCGCACGGCGTCCCCGCCACTCTGATCGGCCACAGCGGCGGCCGGGATTTGATTCTGCCCGACGGCGACACCATCTCCATAACGGACTTGCGTGCCCGCCACGAACACTTCTTCCCGGCATGGTTCGCTGCAAGCTGATCCCGCAACGGAGACAACCCTGACATGGCGATGCAAGCCGGCGAGATTGAGGCCCTCATCAAGGCCGCCCTGCCCGACGCCCGCGTCAGCATCGAGGACCTGGCCGGCGACGGCGACCACTACGCCGCCACCGTGGTCAGCGAGACCTTCCGCGGCATCACCCGGGTGAAGCAGCACCAGATCGTCTACGCCGCCCTGCGCGGCCGGATGGGCGGGGAGCTGCACGCCCTGGCGCTGCAGACCTCGGCTCCCGAGCAAGCAACTTAACACCTACATAACACAGGAGTTCGATCCGATGAGCGACACCGCGACCAACCCGGCCATCCAGCGCATTCAGGCCGACATCACCGAAAACCCGGTGATGCTGTACATGAAGGGCAACGCGATGTTCCCGCAGTGCGGCTTCTCCGCCCGCGTGGTGCAGATCCTCACCCACGTCGGCGTCCCCTTCAAGACCGCCAACGTGCTGGAGGACGCCGGCCTGCGCGAGGGCGTCAAACAGTTCTCCAACTGGCCGACCATCCCGCAGCTTTACGTCAAGGGCGAGTTTGTCGGCGGCTGCGACATCATCACCGAGATGTATCAGTCCGGTGAGCTGACCACCATGCTGGCGGAAAAGGGCATCACTCTCCAGGCCGGCGCTTAAACCCCATCTCGCAGGTCCTCCGATGCAACCAGGCTTCCAGCGTGACCTGACACGGACCACGCTGGCCGTCCTGTTCATCGGCGGCCTGCTGCTGTTCACCTTCTGGATCGTCGGCCCGTTCCTGCCGGCTGTGGTGTGGTCGTCAACCCTGGTGGTGGCGACCTGGCCCATCCTGCTGCGGCTGCAGGCACATCTGTTCGGCTGGCGCGGCCCGGCTGTGGTGGTGATGACCGTCGCCATCATGCTGGTGTTCGTGGTGCCGTTCTGGCTGGCGATCCGCACCATCCTGGCCAACGCCGACCAGCTCTACGCCCTGTCGCAGCTGCTGGCCGACTACAAGCTGCCGCCGCCGCCGGACTGGCTCGGCGACCTGCCGCTGATCGGCCCGCAGGCGTTGCTGACCTGGGACGAGGCGGTGAAATCCGGCCTCAGCGACCTGGCGCCCACGGTCGCCCCCTACGCCAAGGGCGCCACCCAGTGGTTCGTCGGCGCCATCGGCAGCCTTGGCCTGGTGTTCGTGCAGTTCCTGCTGACCGTGGTGATCGCGGCGTTGATGTACGCCCGCGGAGAAAAGGCCGCCTCGCTGGTGCTGCGCTTCGGCCATCGCCTGGCCGGCGACCAGGGCGCACAGGCGGTGCTGCTCGCCGGTCAGGCCATCCGCGGCGTGGCGCTGGGCGTCGTCGTTACGGCCCTGGCACAGTCCCTGCTGGGCGGCATCAGCCTCGCGTTCGCCGGCGTGCCGTTCGCGCCGGTGCTGACGGCCGTCATGTTCATGGTCTGCATCGCCCAGATCGGCCCGACGCCGGTGCTGATCCCGGCGGTGATCTGGCTGTACAGCATCGGCCAGAACGGCTGGGGCACCTTCCTGCTGGTCTCGACCCTGATCGTCATCGGCATGGACAACGTGCTCCGCCCGATCCTGATCCGCCGCGGCGCCAACCTGCCGATGGTCCTTATCCTGGCCGGGGTGATCGGCGGCCTGATGAGCTTCGGCCTGGTCGGCATCTTCCTGGGTCCCACCGTGCTGGCGGTGTCCTACACGCTGCTACTCGCCTGGATGGCCGAGGACAGCACGCCGCTGCCCATCCCGGCCTCCCTGGCGCCACAGCTCGTTCCACGCCCGCACGCCACCCACGCCCAGCCCGTCCTGCGTCCGCCCAGCGCCAACACGATCTGACGGTCAGCCGCCGAGAACCTCCTTGTTGACGACGTTCCCGTGCGGCGGCCTGCCGTCCAGCACCGCCACCAGGTTGCGCACGGCATTGATCGCCATGCGGTCCAGCGCCTCTTGGGTAACGCCGGCCATATGCGGCGCGGTGATCACGTTCGGCAGGTGCAGCACCGGATTGTCCGCCGGCGTCGGCTCCTGGTCGAACACGTCCAGCCCAGCCCCCGCCAGCTGGCCCGCAACCAGAGCCGTGTGCAAGGCCGCCTCGTCGACGATGCCACCACGGGCGGTGTTGACCAGGAACGCACCAGGCTTCATCCGCGCCAACCGGGCGGCGTCGAACATGCCGATGGTGTCTGGCCGCTTCGGACAGTGGATGCTGACAAAATCCGCCCGCGCCAGCGCTGCATCCAAATCCGGCGCGGCTGTGCACCCGCGGGCGGCGATCATGTCCGGCGCCACGAACGGGTCGTGCACCAGCAACTCCATCTCCAACGCCAGGCAGCGCGCCGCCAGGCGGGTGCCGATCCGCCCGAAGCCGACGATCACCAGCGTCTTGCCGTACAGGTCCCACAGCCTGGTGGCATACTTGTCACCCCAGCGCCCCTCGCGCACGACGTCGTGCATGGCCGCGCCGCCCTTGGCCAGCCAGAACATGAAGAACATCGCCTGCTCGGCCACGCTGACCGAGTTGGCGGTCCCGGCGATCAACAACGGGATGCCGCGCGCCGTCAGCGCCGGCACATCCACCGCGTCGTACCCCACGCCGAGCCGGCTGACCGCCCGCAGATGCGGCGCCGCCGCCACGTCCGCCGCCCCGAACGACCTTCCCCACAACGCGATGCCGCTGGCGGTCGCAAGTTCGGCATGCAGCTCAGCATCGGTCGTCGCCGGCGAGAACCGCACCGCCTGGATGTCGCGCCGCCCTTCCAGCACCGCCCATCCGGCGCGCGCCATCTCGGCAGGCAGCAGCAGCTTGTGTATGTTGGCTGACATGGCGGTTCTCCCGAATGGCGTCGCCCGTCAGCATGGGCAATCCCGCACCCGGAGACCAGCCCGGGGGACACATGCAACTCACGCCTGAACAAGCGCTTGCCCTCCCGCCGGACCGGCTCGGCATCGGTTCCCCCATCCGTCTTGCGGTGGTGGCGGATGCGCCTGCCCTGACAGCGTGCTTCGCCGACATGCTGCTGGCGGAATACCGCGCCGTCCTGGCGGCCGGTCGCGCCCGGGCGGTGTTCATCGTGCCGGTCGGCCCCATCGGCCAGTACCAACTGCTGGCGGAACGCTGCAACGCCGAGCGCCAGGACCTGGGCCGTCTGGTCCTGATCAACATGGACGAATACCTGGCCCCCGACGGCAGCTGGATCTCGGCCGACGACCCGCTCAGCTTCCGCGGCCACATGCAACGCAACTTCTGGGCGCGCATCGACCCGGCGCTGGCGCCGCACCATCCCGGCCTGTTCCCCGACCCGCAGGACTGGTCGCTGGTGCCGCGGACGATCGCCGAGATGGGCGGCGTCGACGCGGCGTTCGGCGGCGTCGGCGTCACCGGCCACCTCGCCTTCAACGACCCGCCCGAACCCGGCGAGGCGACCGACCCCGACGCCTTCGCCGCCCTGCCCACCCGCGCGGTAAGCCTGTCACGCGAAACGCTGGTGATCGCCGCGGTGAACAGCGCCGGCGGCAACGTCGCCCGCATCCCACGCCGCGCGATGACAGTCGGGATGCGGGAAATCCTGGCCGCCCGGAAGATCCGGCTGTTCCTGCACCGCGCCTACGGCGGCACCATGCTGCGCCTGCTGCTGCACGGCCCGGTCACGGCCGCCGTCCCGGCATCCCTGCTGCAACGCCACCCCGACGCGGCGGTCACCGTAACGCAGGCGGCGACCACCCGGCCCGAACCTCAATAATCAACGAACGCCGTGAACGCCTCGCACATGTCGTCCACCGCCGCGTCGTACAGCAGCTTGCCGTGCTCCGGCGACGACAGCGACGGCGCCGAGCCGATGCGCCCGTCCGGAAAACGCGCGCGGTAGTCGGCCGCCTCGAAGAACTGCGGCGCCGTTGGGGCCACATGCGGCGTCATCTGCGCCTGCTTGATGGCGCCGGGCTGATAGAACTGCGCCAGCGACACCTCCGACGCCGTCGCATGGTTGCCGTTCACCCCGGGGTACAGCTCGTCCGCCAGCCTGCGCCCGCGTGGCCCAGCCGACCAGAAGGTCATGCGGCACTTCACCTTCGCCGTGCCGTCCGACAGCGAGATGCCGGCGTAGATCTCGTCGAATGCCGCCGTCACCGTGGCGACGTTGCCGCCGTGCCCGTTGATGAAGAAGAACCGATCAAACCCGCTGACCGCGAAGGACTGCACCACGTCGCGCACCACCAGCATCAGGGTGCTCGGCCGCAGCGTCGCCGAGCCGGTGAAGCCCAGGTGATGCTGCGACATGCCGTAGGCCAGGGTTGGCGCCACCATGCAGCCCAGCCGGTCGCCGACCCCCTTCGCCACCACCTCGGCGCACAGGTGGTCGGTGCCGATCAGCCCGTTTGGGCCGTGCTGCTCCACCGACCCGATCGGCACGATGATGCCGGACCGCGCGCGCAGATAGTCTTCAACTTCAGGCCAGCTCGACAGCGCCAGTTGCATGGTAACTCCTCACATTACGGGGCAAGGCTGACGCCGCCGAACGGCTGGCCGCCGAAGAAGTGCAGCTTGTAGCCGCGAACGTTGTCACGCGTGGCAACGAAGGCGCGCGCCTCGGCGAACAGCATCGACGGCACCTCGTCGAAGAACACCTGTTGCGCCTCGACATACAGCTTCGTGCGCTCGGCCACGTCGGACACCGTCGCCGCCCTGTCGATCAGGTCCGAATACACCTGGCTGCACCAGTGGCCGACATTGCGGCCGGTGGCGATCTGCGCGCAGGTGAAGCCGACCGTCAGCTGGCTCGGATCGGGATAATCCCAGGTGCCGCCCAGCATCGTCGCGTCGCCCTCGCCGTTGCGGGCGCGGCGCAGGTACTCGCCCCACTCGAAGGTCACGATCCGCGCGGTGACGCCGATCTTGGCCCAATCCGCCTGGATCATCTCCGCCGCACGCCGTCCGTTCGGCATGTAGGCGCGCGCCACCGGAGTGGCCCACAGGTCGATCGCAAATCCCCCCGCCAGTCCCGCCTCGGCCAGCAGCGCCCGTGCCCGTGCAGGATCGTACGGGCGGGGCCTAAGGCTGTCGCTGTGCCCCCACAACGCCGCCGACACCAGTGCCGCAGTCGGCGTGCCGGTGCCTTGGTAGACGGCGCGGACCAGGTTATCCAGGTCGATCGACACCGCCAGCGCCTCCCGCACCCGCCGATCGTCGAACGGCTTCTTGTCGGCCTTGAATGCGAGGTAGCTGACCGAGGCGATGGTGTTCTCCAGCACCTTCACACCCGGCGTGGCCTTCATCGCACCCACATCGGCCGGGTTCGGATAACGCACCACCTGGCATTCGTTGGCCCGCAGCTTGGCCAGCCGCACCGCCGCGTCGGGCGTGATTGCGAACACCATGCTGTCCACCTTCGCCGCGCGCTCGGGCATCCCGCCCGCCTTGCCCCAGAACTCCGCGAACGCCCGGAAGCGAACCATGCTGTCCTTGCTGTACTGCACCAGCTGGAACGGCCCGGTCCCGATGGGGTTCAGGTCGAGCTGGTCCGGCGTGCCCGCCTTGTCCATCGCCGCCGCGTATTCCGCCGAGGCGATCGAGAACGGCTGCACCGACAGCGCGCTCAGCAGCGGCGCCTGTGGCGTCTTCAGCTCGAACACCACCGTCATGTCATCGGTCTTCGCCACCGACTTCAGCCCCGGCTCCACCAGGGCCGCGAACAGCGGATAGTTGCCGCCGCCCACCTTGTTGAAGCGGTGCGTCCTGTCGAGCATGCGGTTGAAGCTGAACACCACGTCATCGGCGTTGAAGTCCCGGCTCGGCTTGAACGCCGCGTTGGACTGGAACCTCACCCCCGGCCGCAGCCTGAACGTGTAGCGCAGCCCGTCCTCGCTGATGTCCCACGATCGCGCCAGCGCCGGAACCAGCTTCGACCCGCCGATCTCCATCTCCACCAGCCGGTCGGCATATTGCTCGGCCACGTCGAAGCTGGTGTTGGCGGTGCTCAGGGCCGAGCTCAGCGAGTCCGGGCTGGCCTCGGTGCACACCACCAGCGTGTCGGCTTCGGCCCGTCCGGCCGCAAGCAGCAGGGCAGCGGCGGCAACGATCCAGCGGCGCGACATGAACGGCTCCTTCAGGCAGGCCCGCCGAGTGTTCGGCACGCGGCCGCGGCGGTCAACTCATGAAATGACCCGGCGGCGTCGTGAAGCGCGGCTGGACACGCCGGTGTGCGTACGACAACCTTCCACATCGACGCCGCCGCCAAGGATGCTCCCGGAGATGCCCGCCAAATGATCCGCCGCCGCGCCTTCGGCACCATGCCGGACGGAACCGGAGTCGACGCCTGGGACCTGCAGGACGAGATCAGCGCCACGGTGCTGACCTACGGCGCCAGGCTGGCCGCGCTGACGGTGAAGATCGGCCGCCGCCCGCGCGCCGTCGTGCTCGGCTTCCCGGACCTGTCCGGCTACCGCGCCGACCGGTCCTTCCAGGGCGCCGTCGCCGGCCGTTACGCCAACCGCATCGCCGGCGGCCGCTTCACCCTCGACGGCCACGCCTTCCAACTTCCCCTCAACAACAACGGCAACACCCTGCACGGCGGCCCGACCGGCTTCGACCGCGCGATCTGGCAGGCGGAAGCCGACGACGACGGCGTCCTGCTGCGCCACGTCAGCCCGGAAGGCGACCAGGGCTTTCCCGGCACGCTGACCGCTACCGTGCGCTACAGCGTCATCGGCAACGCGCTGCGCATCGACTACCACGCCACCACCACTGTTCCCACCGTGGTGAACCTGACCAATCATTCCTATTTCAACCTCGACGGCGCCGGCGACATCCTGAACCACGTCCTGACCATCCCGGCCAGCCGCTTCACCCCAGTCGACGCCCGCCTGATCCCCACCGGCGAACTCCGCGACGTGACCGGAACGCCGTTCGACTTCCGCACCCCCACCCCCATCGGCCGCCGCATCGACGCCGCCGATGAACAGCTCGGCTTTGGCCAGGGTTACGACCACAACTACGTCCTCGCCGACGGCCAGCGAGTGTCCCCGGAACTCGCCGCCACGGTGTCCAACGCCGACATCACCATGCAGGCGCTGACCACCCAGCCCGGCGTGCAGCTCTACACCGGCAACCAGCTCACCGGCCTTCCCTTCCCCCGCCGCGGCGCGCTGTGCCTGGAAACCCAGCATTTTCCTGACAGCCCGAACAAACCCGGCTTCCCCAGCACGACTCTGCGGCCTGACTCCAGCTTCAGCTCCACCACGCTGTACCGCTTCACGCCAACGATCGGGTAGCGGCAACCGGCAGGTAGATGCCGCTGGCCGGGTGGAGCGTTCTGCCGTATGTCTGGCGGTAACATCGGCCTGCGCAACGACGCGGGCTGTGGAATAAATCCTGGGGAGAGAACATGTCCACGCGCAGGCAGTTCATGGCGACCGCATCGGCAGCAGCCGTCGTCGCGCCGGCCGGGCATACTCTGGCCCAGGCGGTCGCCGGCACCGGCAAGTTCGGCGAGTCCACGCTGGTGGGCAAGTTGGAGGGGCCGAACATCGCCACGTCGATGCCCGCCAGCTTCAAGGAGGCGCCGCAGCTTGCCGCCTTGGTCGCGCAGGGCAAGCTGCCGCCGGTGGCCAGCCGGCTGCCGACCGAGCCTTTGGTGCTGAAGCCGCTGGACAGCATCGGGCGTTACGGCGGCACCTGGCGGAGGGCGTTCATCGGCCCGTCGGACGGCGAGAACGGCAACCGCATCAACGCGTCGGACAAGCTGCTGTTCTGGGACTTCACCGGCGGCAAGATCGTGGCCAGCGTCGCCAAGGGCCACGAGATGAGCGCCGACGGCAAGACCACCACCCTGTTCCTGCGAAAGGGCATGAAGTGGTCGAACGGATCACCGTTCACCGTGGACGACTTCGTGTTCTGGTTCGAGGACATCTACGGCAACAAGGAGATCGTCCCGACCCCGATCGCCGACATGTCGCCCGCCGGCAAGCCTGGCCGCGTGGTCAAAATTGACGAAACCACGGTGCAGTTCCAATTCGACGCGCCGTATTTCCTGTTCCTGGACATGCTGGCCGGCGACACGCTGATCGGCGGCGGCCAGGCGGTGCGCCAGTCCAGCGGCAACAGCTACGGCGCCTATGCGCCCGCCGGCTACCTGAAGCAGTTCCTGCCGAAATACTCGTCCGAGGCGGAGGTGCAGAAGCGCGCGCGGGATGCCGGCTTCGACAACTGGGTGCGCGCCTTCCACGTGAAGAAGGACTGGCAGCTGAACGTCGACCTGCCGGTGCTCGGCGCCTGGAAGACCACCCGGCCGATCAACACGCCGACCTGGGCGATGGAGCGCAACCCGTACTATTACGTCGTCGACACCGACGGCAACCAGCTGCCCTACATCGACAACATCGTCATGACCCTGGCGGAGAACCTGGAGGTCGCCAACCTGCGCGCCATGGCCGGCGAGTACGACCTGCAGGAGCGTCACATCGACCTCGCCAAGCTGCCGGTGCTGCTGGAGAACCGCGAGCGCGGCAAGTACGACGTCCACCTCGACCTGGCGTACAACGGCAGCGACACCGCGCTGCACTTCAACCAAGGCCACAAGGCCGATCCCGAGATCGGCAGATGGCTGCGCAGCGCCGATTTCCGCCGCGCGCTGTCGCTCGGCATCGACCGCGACCAGCTGAACGAGACGTTCTGGCTCGGTCTGGCCACGCCGGGCTCGGCGGCGCCGGCCGAGGCGATGCCGCAAAGCCCGGGCCCGGAATGGCGCAAGAAGTGGTCCACCCACGATCCGGCGCAGGCCAACAGGATGCTGGACGCCGTCGGCCTGACCAAGAAGGACCGCGACGGCTACCGCCTGCGCACCGACAACGGGCAGCGCCTGGTTCTGCAGATCCAGGCGATAAAGGCGTTCATGGACTGGCCGGCGCATTCGGAGATGATCGCCCAGCACTGGCGCCGCATCGGCATCGCCGCCGACGTGAAGGACATGGAACGCGGCCTGGCCTTCCAGCGCGTCGCCGGCAACGAGCACCACATCCAGGTCTGGACCAACGGCGGCACCGAGCTGCTGTACCTGTTCCCGCGCCTGGCCCTGCCGGTCGACATCATCGAGGCCCATCACGGCATCGAAATAGCGAAATGGTATTCCTCAGCCGGCGCCCAGGGCACGGCACCCGAGGACAAGAACCTGCTGCGCGCCCTGGAGCTGTTCCGCAGCGCCGCCGGCCAGGAGGAAGCCGAGCGCGACAAGACCGCCCAGGAGATCTGGCGCATCCTGGTCGACCAGCAGTATTCCATCGGCATCTGCGGCCAGTCGCCGGCGCTGATGGGCGTGCGCGTCGCCAGCCGCCGGCTGGGCAACATCCCCGGCCGCACCTGCATCGCCCAGCATTGCCGCACGCCCGGCAGCGCGCATCCGGCCACCTGGTTCTACAAGACTTGATCGCCTTCATCACCCGGAGGCTGCTGCTTGGGCTGGTGACGATCTGGCTGATCTCGGTGCTGTCCTTCGTTATCATCCAGCTGCCGCCGGGCGACTTCGTGGACGCCTACATCGCCCAGCTGTCGTCGTCCGGCAGCTCGGTGTCCGCGGAGGAGGCCAACGCCATGCGCAAGCTGTACGGCCTGGGCCAGCCGTTCTACGTGCAGTACGGCAAGTGGCTCGCCCGCATCGTCGTCGGCGATTTCGGCGAGTCGATGGAATGGCGCCGCCCGGTCACGGAGGTGATCGGCGACCGCATCTGGCTCACTCTGCTGCTGTCGTTCTCCGCGCTGCTGATCACCTGGGGCCTGGCGCTGCCGATCGGCATCTATTCGGCGGTGCGGCAGTATTCCCTCGGCGACTACGCCTTCACCCTGGTGGGTTTCGTCGGCATCGCGGTGCCGAACTTCCTGCTGGCGCTGATCATCCTGTATTTCGCCTTCAAGTATTTCGGCGCCAGCGTCGGCGGGCTGTTCAGCAGCGAATACGCGCTGGCCGACTGGTCCTGGGGCAAGGTGTGGGACCTCGCCAAGCACGTGCCGCTGCCGGCGATCATCCTGGCATTGGGCGGCACCGCGCAGCTGATCCGCATCATGCGCGCCAACCTGCTGGACGAATTGCGCCGGCCCTACGTGGTCACGGCGCGCGCAAAGGGCCTGTCCGAACGCAAGGTGATCCTGAAATATCCGGTGCGCGCGGCGCTGAACCCTTTCGCCAGCAACATCGCCTATCTGTTCCCGTACCTGGTGTCGGGAAGCATCATCGTGTCCATCGTGCTGGGGCTGCCGACGGTCGGGCCGCTGCTGGTCAAGGCCTTGGTGGCGCAGGACATGTTCCTGGCCGGCACCATCGTGCTACTGCTGGGGGTGATGACGGTGGTGGGCACGTTCATCTCCGACCTGGTGCTGATGTGGGTCGACCCCCGCCTGCGCCACCAGATGGACTGACCCGGTGGCCGCCACCATCGACCCCGACCGCTTCGCCGTCGCCACCCAGTGGCAGCTCACCTGGTGGCGCTTCCGCCAGCACCGGCTGGCCATGGTCAGCCTGGCGGTCGTGGCGCTGTTCTACCTGATCGCCCTGTCCGCCGATTTCCTCGCCACCACCGACCCGCATGCCACCGACGCGCGGACCAGCTACATCGCCCCGCAGCCGATCCACCTGTTCGAGGACGACGGCAGCCTCCGTCCCTATATCTACGGATTGAAGGGCGTGCGAGACATTAGGACCTTCAAGCTGGTCTACACCGTCGACACCACGCGAAAAGTCCATCTGCAGTTCTTCGGCTCCGGCTACAAATATTCGATCCTTGGCATCGGCACCGACATCCACCTGTTCAGCCTGAAAGACCCGCAGCGCGGCGACGGCATCTTTCTTTTGGGCACCGACCTGCTCGGGCGGGATCTGTGGTCGCGGCTGATGGTCGCCACCCGGGTGTCGCTGACCATCGGCCTGGTCGGCGTGTCGATCAGCCTGTTCCTCGGCGTGCTGCTGGGCGGCATCTCGGCGGTCTACGGCGGCCTCGTCGACACCGTCATCCAGCGCACCATCGAGGTCATCCGCTCGATGCCGACCATCCCGCTGTGGCTGGGGCTGGCGGCGGCGCTGCCGAACAGCTGGAGCGTGACGCAGGTGTATCTCGCCATCACCGTCATCATCTCCCTGCTGGCCTGGACCGACCTCGCCCGCGTCGTCCGCGGCAAGTTCCTGTCTTTGCGCGAGGAGGATTTCGTCATGGCCGCCGAGCTGGCCGGCGCGTCGCAGGGGCGCATCATCTTCCGCCACATGCTGCCCAGCTTCGCCAGCCACATCATCGCCGCCGTCAGCCTGGCCCTGCCGGCGATGATCATCAGCGAGACGTCGCTGAGCTTTTTGGGACTTGGCCTGCGGCCGCCGGCGATCAGCTGGGGAATTCTTCTACAGGACGCCCAGAACATCCAGACCCTCGCCTTGGCGCCCTGGCTGCTGGTGTCGGCCATTCCGGTCATCGCCGTCATCCTGGCCTTCAACTTCCTTGGCGACGGCCTGCGCGACGCGGCCGACCCCTATGGCTGAACCCATCCTGTCCGTGCGCGGCCTCCGCACGCATTTCTTCGGCCGCGAGGGCATCGTGCGCGCCGTTGACGGCGTCGATTTCGACGTCTTCGAAGGCCGCACCCTCGGCGTCGTCGGCGAGAGCGGCTGCGGCAAAAGCGTCACCGCCCGCAGCATCCTCGGCATCGTCGAGAAGCCCGGCCGCGTCGTCGGCGGGCAGATCCTGCTGCGCCCGCACGCCGGCCCGCCCGTCGACCTGGCACAGCTCGGTGACGAGAAAACGCGGCGTTACCGCGGCCCCGAGATCGCCCTGGTGTTCCAGGAGCCGATGGCCAGCTTCAGCCAGCACTACACCATCGGCAACCAGATCGCCGACGGCATCCGCCTGCACATGGGCCTGAACGAGGCCGCCATCCGCCGCCGCACCATCGAGCTGCTCGACATGGTCGGCGTCCCCCAGGCCGCCCGGCGGATCGACGACTACCCGTTCCAGCTCTCCGGCGGCCTACGCCAGCGCGTGATGATCGCCATGGCGCTGGCCTGCGACCCGCGCGTGCTGATCGCCGACGAACCCACCACGGCGCTCGACGTGACCACCCAGGCCCAGATCCTCGACCTCCTGCGCAGCCTGCAGGCCAGCCGCGGCCTGGCCATCATCCTCATCACCCACGACATGGGCGTCATCGCCGAGATGGCGCACGACGTGTCGGTGATGTATCTCGGCCGCGCCGTCGAGGCCGGGCCCGTCGCCGACATCTTCACCCGCCCGCAGCACCCCTACACCCGCGCCCTGTTGCGCTCGATCCCCACCGTCACCGCTCGCCCGCGCACCCGCCTGCCCACCATCGAGGGCTCCATCCCGCATCCGTTCAACCGCCCGCCCGGCTGCGCCTACAACCCTCGCTGCATCGACCGCATGGACGTCTGCCCCACCGCCGAGCCGCCCCCCATCGACACGCCGGGGGCATCCGGGCACCGCCAGGTCCGCTGCTTCCTGCACGGCGGCGCCCCATGAGCGACGTGGACACCGTTCCCCCTGGCACCATCCTCGAAGTCCGCGACCTGAAGAAGTACTTCCCCATCCGCCGCGGCCTGCTGCGCCGCGTCGTCGGCCAGGTGCGCGCGGTCGACGGCGTCAGCTTCGCCATCCGCCGCGGCGAAACCCTCGCACTCGTGGGCGAAAGCGGCTGCGGCAAGACCACCGTTTCCCGCTGCATCCTGCGCGCGCTGATGCCCAGCAGCGGCGCCATCGAGTTCACCGTCGACGGCCGCACCTCGGACCTCGCCGTGCTGAAGCGCCGCGAGCTGCGCCGCCTGCGCCGGCACATGCAGATGGTGTTCCAGGACCCGTATTCCTCGCTCAACCCGCGCATGGTGGTCGGCGACATCATCGGCGAGCCGCTGCTGATCAACGGCATGCGCGACCCCGCCCAACGCCGCCGCCGCGTCGCCGAGCTGATGGAGATGGTGCAGCTCCCGGCAGCCTACCTGAACCGTTTCCCGCATGCCTTCAGCGGCGGCCAGCGCCAGCGCATCGGCATCGCCCGTGCATTGGCCCTCAACCCCGAGCTGATCGTCGCCGACGAGCCGGTCTCCGCGCTTGACGTGTCGGTGCAGGCGCAGATCCTCAACCTCATGCTCGACCTGCAGGACCGGCTGCACCTCACCTACCTGTTCGTCGCCCACGACCTGAGCGTGGTGAAGCACGTCGCCGACCGCGTGGCGGTGATGTATGTCGGCCGCATCGTCGAGCTGGGCGAGACCGTCGCGCTCTACGGCCGCCCGCTGCACCCCTACACCGAGGCGCTGCTGTCCGCCGCCCCCACCCCGGTCCCCGGCGCCGTCAGCCAGCGCATCGTGCTGGAGCGCGACATCGCCGACCCCGCCAACCCGCCGCCGGGCTGCCCGTTCCATCCGCGCTGCCGCTACGTGCAGGCCACCTGCCGCCGCGACGTGCCGATGCTGGAGGAGATCACGCCAGGGCGCTGGGTCAGCTGCCATCGCGCGCACGAGCTATCCTTGGCCGGCATCGAGACCGACGCGCCGGCGTTCAGCCCGCAGGATGGGTAAGCGAAGCGTCACCCATCGCCACCCGCACCGGTTCCAACGGGTGACGCCTCGCCTACCCACCCCACGATGAAAAAAGGTCGTCCCGTGGAAACTGCTCCCTACCGCCGAACAAGATAAAAACTCAAGGTCAGATGCAGCTCCGCATTCGGCTCCAGCGTCCCGGATGGGAACGGCGGCAGCTGCGCGTTGCGAAAGATCGACAACGACCCGGCGTCAAGCCACTGCGAGCCGGAGGTGCCCTCGATGCGCACGGAACGGACACGGCCGAAGCGGTCCATGTTCAGGTGCACCTGAACGGTGCCGCTCTCGTTGTTCGCCGCCGCCTGGGTGGGATAGTAGCGATGCCGCACCCACCATTCCTGCATCAGGCGAATCCAGTCCGACCCGACCTGCGCGCCCACCACCCGGATGCCGGCATCGGTGTCCTGCGACCCGCGCGGCGGCGCCCCGCGCGACTCGCGCGACTCGCGCGCCACCGGTCCCAGCGACAGGTCGATGCCGTTGTTGCCGCGCGGCTGGCGCTGAGGTTGCGGCGCGAACGGGTTGGCGTTCCAGGATGACACGATCGGCGCCGGGAAGGCCGGTAGCCGGCGCACGGGTGGGGCCGGCGGTGCCGGCGGCGGCGTCAGCACGGGCGCCGGGATCGGCACTGGCGGCGCCAGGTCGAGATTGACGGCCGGTGGGCTGGGGCGCGGGGCAGGCGTCGGCGGCGCTTCCCGCGGTGGCGGCAGGATCGCCTCCGGGGCAACCGGCTCCGGCACAATTTGGGCAGGCGCCGGCGGCTCAGGCGTTGGCGGCTCAGGCGGCGCCTCGGGTGCGGCCGGCGGTGGCGGAGCCGTCTCGACCTGCACAGGCGGCGCCGGTGCAGGCTCGGCCGGCGCGGGCTCGGCCGGAGCCGGTTCCGGCGGAGGCTGCGGCACCTGCGGTTCCGGCGGCGCAGGCGGGGTTGGCACCTCCGGCGCCGTCGGCTCGCCCTGCCTGTCCGACGGCGGGTCAGGCGGGCGTTCGGCGGCCACGTCGGCGGCCGGCTGCGGGTCCACCATGATGTCGATGGACGGCGGCGAACTGCCCTGCGGCGGAGTGTCGCGCCACTCCAGCAGGAACAAGGCCAGGAACCCCAGGTGGACCAGCGCCGAGGCCACCAGCATCAGCATGATCAACCATCGCCGACGCCGCCGGTCCCGGGCCAGGCGCAGGCCCGGCGGGCGCGAGGTGGCGTCAGGAGTGATCAGCACGATATCATGGCGCCGGATGATGACCTTGCACTGTCGGCCACTCTGGCAACAGCATTTGCCGCCAAGGTCAAGCGCAGCCGCCGCTTGTGGGGCGGATACGGTCGGCGCGAGGGATGGTGAGCCCGGTGGGACTCGAACCCACGACCACCAGATTAAAAGTCCGGTGCTCTACCAGCTGAGCTACAGGCTCTCACCGCGGCCTTGAACGACACCGTGGCCGGCCCGTCAAGTCGCATGGCGCCGGCCACGGCTGTGGCCGGCGCACGGGTTCAGGACTTGACGTCGGCGGCGACGCGCAGGTGCACGATGCGGTCGGGGTTCTGCACCGTGCCGCTGCTGCCGCTGCCGCGCTTGATCTTGTCGACGAACTCCATGCCCGAGATCACCTGGCCCCAGATGGTGTACTGCCCGTCCAGATGCGGGCTGGGCGCGAACATGATGTAGAACTGGCTGTCCGCGCTGTCGGGCAGCGACGAGCGCGCCGCACCCACGGTGCCGCGCAGGAAGTGCCGCTCGCGGGTGAATTCCGCCGGCACGTTGCCCATGCCGCTGCCGCCGGTGCCGGTGCCGGTCGGGTCGCCGCCCTGCGCCATGAAGCCCTCGATCACCCGGTGGAACGGCGTGTTGTCGTAGAATCCCTTGCGCGCCAGTTCCTTCACCCGCGCCACGTGCTTCGGCGCCAGCTCAGGCAGCAACTGGATGACGACGCGGCCGTCCTTCAGGTCCAGGTAGAGCGTGTTGTCGAGGTCGGGGGCAGCTTGGGCGTCGCTCATGGTCATTCCCGCGAAGGTGGTTGAAAGAAGAACGGCGGTCAGCGCGCGTCGACGCATTGCAAGGTCTCCAAAAATCTGGATCGGGCCGATCAACCGGGGGCGGCCGCGCGAGCCGCCACGACCTGCTGCATCGTCCGTTCCAGCGTGAACGGCGACACGAAGCTCGAAATGTCCCCGCCCATGAGGGCGATCTCCTTGACGAAGCGCGAAGCGATGAACTGATGGTGCTCGCTGGCCATCAGGAACACCGTCTCAACGTCGCTGGACAGGCGGTAGTTCATTCCCGCCATCTGGAATTCGTAGTCGAAGTCGGTCACCGCGCGCAGGCCGCGCACGATCATGCTGGCGCCCACCTGTTGCGCGAATGCCACCAGCAGGCCTTGGAACGGCTTCACCTCGATGACAGTGCCGGTGCGGGCGGCGACGTCGCGGCATTCCGCCTCGACGATCGACACCCGTTCCTGCAGGCCGAACAGCGGACCCTTGCCGGTGTTGATGGCAACGCCGATCACCAGCCGGTCCACCTGCCGGGCGGCGCGGCCGATGATGTCGACATGGCCGTTGTGGATCGGGTCGAAGGTGCCGGGATACAGCGCCACCCGGTCCGGACGGTCAGGCATCCTGCTCCTCCTCATCCTCGCCCGGCGGCGCCGGCTCGTCGGGGGCGGCGTCATCGGCGACGGCGTCGTCCACCACCGGGAACACGCTGATGACGTGCTCGCCGGCATCCAGGCGGAACAGCGTGACGCCCATCGAGGCCCGGCCGGTGACGCGCACCTGGTCGGCCGGCAGGCGGATCAGCCGGCCGGCGTCGGTCACCAGCATGATGTCGTCGCCGGGCTGCACCGGGAAGGTGCCCGCCACCGCGCGGCCGGTCCGCGGCGACAGGCTGATGTTGGCGACCCCCTGCCCGCCGCGGCCACCCGCGCGGTACTCATAGGCCGACGAGCGCTTGCCGAAGCCGGTGTCGGTCACGGTCAGCAAAAACTCCTCCGACTCCTCGAACTGCGCCAGCCGCTCCGGCGACAAGGTCACCTCCTCGACGGCGTCTTCCCCATCGGCGGCGGACACGTCGACGACCGGCTCAGGCTCATCCTCGCCATCGCGGCGGCGGGCGGCGGCATGCCGCAGATAGGCGACGCGCTCGCTCGGGCTGGCATCCAGGTGGCGCAGCACCGACAGGCTGATCACCTCGTCGCGCTTCGGCGGCGTCTGCAGGCGGATGCCGCGCACGCCGTCGCTGTTGCGGCCGGCGAACACCCGCAGCATGTCGTCGGTGGCCTGGAAGCGGATGCAGCGCGCCAGCCGCGTCGCCAGCAGGATGTCGTCGCCCTCGCGGCACGTCGCCACCCCGATCAGGCTGTCGCCATCCTCCAGCTTCATGGCGATCAGGCCCGACGACCGCACGTTGCGGAAATCCGACAGCCGGTTGCGGCGGACGTTGCCGCTGCGGGTGGCGAACACCAGGAACAGGTTCTCCCACATCGTCTCGTCCTGTGGCAGCGGGAGCACGGTGGTGATGGTGTCGCCGCCCAGGTCGGGCAGCAGGTTGACCAGCGCGCGCCCCTTCCCCGTCGGCCCGCCCTCGGGAAGCCGCCACACCTTTTCCCGGTAGGCTTTGCCGCCGGACGAGAAGAACAGCACCCACTGGTGGGTATGGCCGTTGAAGCTCCGCGTCACGATGTCGTCGCCGCGGGTGCCGGCGGCGCTGCGGCCGCGCCCGCCACGGTTCTGCTGGCGGTAGGCGTGCAGCGGCGTGCGCTTGATGAAGCCGTCGCGGGTGATGGTCACCACCATGCGGCCGGGTTCGATCAGGCTTTCGTCGTCCTGCTCAGCCAAGCCGTCGGCGATGCTGGTCATGCGCGGGCTGGCGATCTCGGCGCGCACCGCGGCGAGTTCGTCGCGGATCACCTCCATGCGGCGCGGCCGGCTGGCGATGATGGCCAGCAGGTCGGCGATCTTGCCGGCCACCTCGCGCATCTCGCCGTCGATCTTCTCCTGCTCAAGTCCGGTCAGCCGCTGCAGGCGGAGTTCAAGGATGGCGCGGGCCTGTTCCTCGGTCAGCCGCACGCGGCTGTCGGCATCGACGACGTTGCGCTCGTCCTCGATCAGCGCCAGCAGCGGCAGCACGGCGCCGGTTGGCCAATCGACGTCCATCAGCGCGGCACGCGCGGTCTGGGCGTCGGGGCTGGCACGGATCAGGCGAATCACCTCGTCGATGTTGGCCACCGCGATCGCCAGGCCCACCAGCGTGTGAGCGCGCTCGCGGGCCTTGGCCAGATCGAAGCGGCTGCGGCGCAGCACCACGTCCTCGCGGAAGCGGATGAACACCTCCAGCGCGTCCTTCAGGCCCATCTGCCGCGGCCGGCCGTTGTCCAGCGCCAGCATGTTGACGCCGAAGCTGGTCTGCAACTGGGTGAAGCGGAACAACTGGTTCAGCACCACCTCGCCGGTGGCGTCGCGCTTCAGCTCGATGACGACGCGCATGCCGGAGCGGTCGCTCTCGTCGCGCAGGTCGCTGATGCCCTCCACCTGCTTGGCCCGGACCAGCTCGGCGATGCGCTCCAACAGGGTCGACTTGTTAACCTGGTACGGAATCTCGCTGACCACGATCGCCCAGCGATCCTTGCGAAGCTCCTCGAACTCGGCGCGCGACCGGATCACCACGCTGCCGCGCCCGGTCTCGAAGGCCGAGCGGATGCCGCCGCGGCCAAGGATGATGCCGCCGGTCGGAAAGTCCGGCCCCGGCACGATCTTCATCAGTTCTTCCAGCGTCATCGACGGGTTCTCGATCAACGCCAAGGTGGCATCGACGATCTCCCCCGGATTGTGCGGCGGGATGTTGGTCGCCATGCCCACCGCGATGCCGCCGGCGCCGTTGATGAGCAGGTTCGGAAAGCTCGCCGGCAGCACCACCGGCTCCTCGTCGCTTTCGTCGTAGGTCGGCTGGAAGTTCACCGTGCCGCGGTCGATGTCGGTCAACAGGAACGCCGCCGCCCGCGACAGCCGCGCCTCGGTGTAGCGCATCGCCGCCGGCGGATCGCCGTCCACCGAGCCGAAGTTGCCCTGGCCGTCGACCAGCCGCACCCGCATCGAGAACGGCTGCGCCATGCGCACCAGCGCGTCGTAGATCGAGGCGTCGCCGTGCGGATGGAAGTTGCCCATCACCTCGCCGACCATCTTCGCGGATTTTCGGTACGGCTTGTCGGGCGTGTAGCCGCCTTCCTGCATGGCATACAGGATGCGCCGGTGCACCGGCTTCAGCCCGTCGCGCGCGTCGGGGAGCGCCCGGCTGACGATGACGGACATGGCGTAGTCGAGGTAGGAGCGCCGCATCTCCTCCTCCAGCACCACCGGATGCATGTCCGGCTGGTCGCCTTCGGGCGGCCGTCCGCTTGGTGGCGCCGGAGGGGCCGGCGGCGGTGCGTCAGGCGTGTCGCTCAATTCAGTTCCATTTCAATGGGTCGTCGGATAGCCGCGGGCGATCTCGGCCGCAGGCGTCGGCCATGTTGTCGTGATTGGAGGCCGGTCGTGGCCGATTAGAACGGAATGTCGTCGTCCAGGTCGCTGCGGCCCTTCGTCGCGTCCCATGACGGACCGGCGCCACCGCGAGCCGCCGCCGGCTTGGCCGGGGTGCGTTCGCGCGGCGTGAAGCCACCGCCCTCGCCGGCGCCTTCGCCACCCTGGCGGCTGTCCAGCAACGTAAGCTCGCCCTTGAAGCGGCCGATGACGATTTCCGTGGTGTATTTCTCGACGCCGGACTGATCGGTCCATTTGCGCGTCTGCACCGCGCCCTCGATATAGACCTTGGTGCCCTTGCGGACGTATTTTTCCACCACGTCGCCGATGCGGTCGTTGAACACCACCACGCGGTGCCACTCGGTGCGTTCCTTGCGCTCGCCGGACGCCTTGTCGTTCCAGGTCTCGCTGGTGGCGAGGGAGAAGTTCACGATCTTGCTGCCGTCCTGGCCGTTGCGTACCTCGGGGTCTTTCCCGACGTTGCCGACCAGGATGACCTTGTTCACGCTGCCTGCCATCGTTTCCGCCTGCGCTTTATAAAGACTGAATGTTTATACCAGTTTTAACGCATCTATACCAGCCACGGCAGTTCCGGCCGGCGAACCGGGCGTTATCCGATGGCCATCCAATCCTCGGACCGCAGCCCGTCGACGCGACGGAACTCTTGGAGGTTGCTGGTGACCACCACCAGCCCCTGGCTGCGGGCGTGGCCGGCGATCAGAAGGTCATACGGTCCAATGATCTGGCCGTCGCGCTCAAGCTCCGCGCGGATGTCACCAGCGTGCTCGGCGGCATGGCTGTCGAACACCAGCACGCTCAGCCGCTCTGCCATGCGCCTGACCTCCCGACGGTTCTCAGCAGGCCGCGCCGACTTGGCAGCGCCGTGCAGCAACTCGGTCAAGGTGATCGTCGAGATGCAAAGCGTTTCCGCCTCGGCGTCAAAGCGTGGGCGAAGGCCAGCTGGACGATCCCGCAACACGCGGATGCAAAGACTGGTGTCCAGCATGTTGCGCAGCATCAGAACGACTCGCGCACCTGGTGCCTCGGCTGGTCGCGCTCGCCGATGTCGATGCCCGGCTCGGCAAAGAAGTCGCTCCACGTCGCGTTGGCAGGCACCACCACGCGCCGCGCCCCATCGCGAAAGATAGCGACCTCGCGCACGGTGTCCGGAAACGCCACGGCCCGAGGCAGACGCAACGCCTGCGACTGGTTGTTCAGAAACAGCTTTGTCCGTGTCATGCCCTGCCCCCGCCTTAGGTATACATCTTGTGTATACAAGCCGCCACCTTTCGTCAAACCCACGAACCAGCCACCCCCCGGCTTCCCAAAACCGTTCCGACCCGCCATATTAAGGAACATCCCAAGAACATTCCCGACGGACAGGAATCCCCCCGATGGCCGGCTACATCCAGGTGCGCGGCGCGCGCGCGCACAACCTCAAGAACGTGGATGTCGACATCCCGCGTGACAGCCTGACGGTCATCACCGGCCTGTCCGGCTCCGGCAAATCCTCGCTCGCCTTCGACACCATCTACGCCGAGGGCCAGCGCCGCTACGTCGAAAGCCTGTCCGCCTACGCCCGCCAGTTCCTGGAGCTGATGGGCAAGCCCGACGTCGACTCGATCGACGGCCTGTCCCCGGCCATCTCCATCGAGCAGAAGACCACCAGCCGCAACCCGCGCTCCACCGTCGGCACGGTCACCGAGATCCACGACTACATGCGCCTGTTGTGGGCCCGGGTCGGCGTGCCCTACTCGCCCGCCACCGGCCTGCCGATCGAGGCGCAGACCGTCTCGCAGATGGTCGACCGCGTCATGGCGATGCCCGAGGCCACCCGGCTGCTGCTGCTGGCCCCGGTGGTACGCGACCGCAAGGGCGAATACCGCAAGGAGCTCGCCGACCTGCAAAGCCGCGGCTTCACCCGCGTCAAGGTCGACGGCACCCTGTACGAGATCGCCGAGGTCCCGGCGCTGAACCGCAAGACCAAGCACGAGATCGAGGCGGTGGTGGACCGCGTCGTGGTCCGCGCCGGCATCGAGCCGCGCCTGGCCGACAGTTTCGAGACGGCACTCGCGATGGCCGATGGCGTCGTGTACGCGGAAGCCGTCGAAGGCGGCGAGCGCACCGTGTTCAGCTCCCGCTTCGCCTGCCCGGTCAGCGGCTTCAGCATCGAGGAGATCGAGCCGCGGCTGTTCAGCTTCAACTCGCCGCACGGCGCCTGCAAGGCCTGCGACGGCCTGGGCATGGAGAACTTCTTCGACGCCGAGCTGGTCGTGCCTGACGGCCGCCGCAGCCTGGCCGAAGGCGTGGTGGCACCCTGGACCGGCAGCCAAAGCCCCTACTACGACCAGACGCTGCAAAGCCTGGCCAGGCACTTCAAGATCAGCACCCGCACCCGCTGGGAGGAGCTGCCGGAACCCGTCCGCCACGCCATCCTGTTCGGCACCGGGACCGAAACCGTCGCCTTCACCTACAAGGACGGCATCCGCTCCTACACCGTGACCAAGTCCTTCGAAGGCGTGGTGAAAAATCTGGAACGCCGCTGGCAGGAGACCGACTCCGCCTGGGTGCGCGAGGAGATGAGCCGCTACCAGGCCGAAAAACCCTGCGCGGTCTGCAACGGCGCCCGCCTGAAGCCCGAGGCGCTGGCGGTCAAGATCGCCGGCCACGACATCGCCGCCGCCTCCGAGCTGTCCATCCGCGGCGCCCATCTGTGGTTCCAGACGGTGATGCCGACCCTCACCCCGCAGCGCCAGGAGATCGCGCGGCGCATCCTGCGCGAGATCGTCGAACGCCTGCAGTTCCTGGTCGATGTCGGCCTGGACTACCTGACCCTGGCCCGCGGCTCGGCCACCTTGTCGGGCGGCGAAAGCCAGCGCATCCGCCTGGCCAGCCAGATCGGCTCCGGCCTGACCGGCGTGCTGTACGTGCTGGACGAGCCGAGCATCGGCCTGCACCAGCGCGACAACGAACGGCTGCTCGGCACCCTGCGACGGCTGAAGGCGCTCGGCAACACCGTGCTGGTGGTGGAGCACGACGAGGACGCCATCCGCGCCGCGGACTACCTGATCGACATGGGCCCGGCGGCCGGGGTGAACGGCGGCCGTGTGGTGGCGCAGGGCACGCCCGACGAGGTGGCGGCCAACCCCGCCTCGATGACCGGCGACTTCCTGTCCGGGCGCCGGCGCATCCCGGTGCCGACGGCCCGGCGCCCATTCCAGAAGGACCGCGTCATCAAGGTGGTCGGCGCCCGCGGCAACAACCTGAAGGACGTGTCGGCCAGCTTTCCGCTCGGCGTGTTCACCTGCGTCACCGGCGTGTCAGGCGGCGGCAAGTCCACTTTGGTGATCGACACCCTGTACAAGGCCGCCAGCCGCCGGCTGATGGGGTCCGGCGAGGTGCCCAGCCTGCACACCCGCATCGACGGCCTGGACCAGCTCGACAAGATCATCGACATCGACCAGTCGCCGATCGGCCGCACGCCGCGCTCCAACCCGGCCACCTACACCGACCTGTTCGCCCCTATCCGCGACTGGTTCGCCGAGCTGCCCGACAGCCGCGCCCGCGGCTACAAGCCCGGCCGCTTCAGCTTCAACGTCAAAGGCGGTCGCTGCGAGGCCTGCCAGGGCGACGGCGTGCTGAAGATCGAGATGCACTTTCTGCCCGACGTCTACGTGAAGTGCGACACCTGCAAGGGCCAACGCTACAACCGTGAGACGCTTGAGGTGAAGTTCCGCGACAAGTCCATCGCCGACGTGCTGGCGCTGACGGTGGACGAGGCGGTGCCGTATTTCTCGGCGTCCGGCAAGATCCACGACCGCCTGAAGATCCTGCAGCAGGTCGGCCTGGGCTACGTGGCCCTCGGCCAGCAGGCCACCACCCTGTCCGGCGGCGAGGCCCAGCGCATAAAGCTGTCCAAGGAGCTGGCACGCCGGGCCACCGGGCGGACCCTGTACATCCTCGACGAACCCACCACCGGCCTGCATTTCGAGGACGTGCGCAAGCTGCTGGAGGTGCTGCACACCCTGGTCGACCAGGGCAACACCGTGGTGGTCATCGAGCACAACCTCGAAGTCATCAAGACCGCCGACTGGCTGCTCGACCTCGGCCCCGAAGGCGGCGACGGCGGCGGCGAGATCGTGGCCTTCGGCACGCCGGAGGACGTGGCCGCCACCCCGGCCAGCCACACCGGACACTTCCTGGCGCCGCTGCTGCCGGAGATGGCGCGCCCACGACGCAAGCGGGCATAGAAAAGCACCGGGCCGAGTTGATGTACGGGCTGCAGCGGCTGCCGACCTCGCACCCGCTGCACACGGGTGTCCGCCGATTCCTCCCGATCGTGCGGGTCCTGGCGTGGGGCAGCGACGCCGCCGACCGCTATGCCGCCATCCGCTTGCAGACTCCGGTCAGGCGATCGGTGAACTCGACATGACGATCGCCGCCTACGCCTTGTCCATCGGCGCCGTGCTGGTGACCGGCAACACCTGTCGCTTCACCCGGATCGCAGCGCCGCTCCAGTTGTTGAACCGGACAGCATAGGCTGCCGAACGTCAGGCCAGATCAGGCCGCGTCCTGCGCCACCTTCGGCCGAACCCCCAGGATATGCGCGATCGCATAGGTCAGGTCCGGCCGGTTCAGCGTGTAGAAATGAAACTCGTCGATCCCGTTGGCCTGCAGCTGCCGCACCTGCTCGGCGGCTACCACGGCCGCGACCATCCGCCGGGTTTCGGCGTCGTTCTCGGTGCCGGCGAACAGATGCCCCATCCACGCCGGCACGCTCACGCCGGAAATCTGCGAGAACTTCACCGCCTGGCTGTAGTTCGACACCGGCATGATGCCTGGCACGATCGGCGCGGTGATCCCGGCCGCCAGACACAGATCCAGAAAGCGCAGGAAGTTGGCGTTGTCGAAGAAGTAGTTGGTGATGGCGCGCGTGGCGCCGGCGTCCAACTTGCGCTTCAGGCTTTCCAGGTCGGCCAGCGGGCTGGTGGCCGTGGGGTGCCCCTCCGGGTACGCCGCCACCGAAACCTCGAAATCCGCTATCCGCCTCAGCCCCGCAACCAGGTCGTTGGCGTAAGCGTAGCCGTCCGGATGCGGCTCATAGCTGCCGCCGCCGGGCACGTCGCCACGCAGGGCCACGATGTGCCGCACGCCCGATTGCCAGTAGCTCCGCGCCACCTCGTCCACCTCCGCCCGGGTCGAACCCACGCAGGTCAGGTGGGCCGCCGGCGTCAGCGCCGTTTCCGTCACCAATCGGGCGACGGTGTCGTGGGTGCGCGCCTGGGTGCTGCCGCCAGCCCCGTAGGTGACCGACACGAAGCGCGGCGCCAGCGGCTCCAGCCGCCGTATGCAGGCCCAAAGCTGGGTTTCGAGCACCTCCGTCTTCGGCGGAAAGAACTCGAAGCTGAGCGCCGGCACGGACTGGTCCCGCGAAGGCGCCGGCAACGCGCTGACGCGCGGTCCGGTCAACCAGCGCTCCAGCGTCGCCTGCGGCACGGCAGTCATTTCATTGCGAATCGAGTTCATCGGCGGGCCATATCGATCTTGATGGTTAAAACCAGCGCGCGACTGGTATGATGCACCGCACATAACGGCAGTTTCCCCGCCACATGCAAGGTCCCGGCACCGCAATGGCGACGCGCCTGGCGGACCAGCCACAGAATTGACCATTGTTCATGTAACGATCGGCACCACCCAAGGTTGCCCTGATGCGACGCTCTCCGGAACCCCGGGGGCATCGCTCCGCAACCTCCGTCAAAACGCTTCGTCTGGCACGCTGCCGGTGTTTGGCCTATGGTCTTCCTGT
>JAABUT010000837.1_pt1 | contig 41668 bp, 43 predicted proteins | sample 5559281 | NCBI WGS metagenome assembly JAABUT01 (sample SAMN10711880, study PRJNA513359) | rock metagenome | isolation source: Antarctica rocks | place: Antarctica: Victoria Land, Ricker Hills nord | collected 2016-01-04
TACATGACTAGAATGTTTAATCTATAAAGATAGTTATAATTAAGACTTTAAGAATACAGAAGAAAGAAAATATAAAAGACAAGAAAAACATGCTCTATATAGTAGTTACTCAGATCAACGCTAGTCTTAAAGAAGACGTGTTGAAACACAAGAAAGATGTTGATTTAAAAAATGTTTGTGACACAAAGAAATGTGTTTACTATAGAAATCTGTTGATCATTCGTAACACAAAGAAGTGTATTTGCCTAGAAGATAAACAGAAGCTGATTAGAAGATGTTAGAAAAGAAAAAAGATGCTGAGTCATATCTGAGTCAAGTTTGAGTCAGATCTAGATCAGATTTCGACTAGATCATTGACTAGCTTTAATTAACTCTGACGCATTCGTAACAGATCATCAAAGAAGCTGAATGATAAAATGCTAAAATCTTTCAGAATTCTGACTGAGATTGAACATGCATATTGACTGAAACTGTCATTGATAATGAAGATTCATTCAAAGTTCATTTTGAATTTACTATGATTAAATTCAAAAGACTTTCTGAAAGAACAATAAAATGAGTCGTTTGATTTTATAATAATAAATGATGAAGATGAATGAGAAGTGAAGAACATATTGAACTTTAGATATTATAAAAGGTAATTGCAATATTGTGTCAATTGAAAAAATTATGACGTTGATTTACATTGATACAATGTTAATGAAAATGAGTTTAAAGACTGCTTGAAGATTGTAAATGATTTTCATCAAAAGTATTTAAACAAGTCAAGTTAAAAATCAACTTAACAAGAATTAATCAATTGAATTGCAGCAATGAGAACATTGTTAAATGAAGAAGAAAGATAATGTTACAAGTATGTATTTCTGTTACTTTTGATTAGTTTGATTAGTCTAACATAAACTAGTATAAAGCTGTGAGTATGTCAGAATCGTGTTTAAATGATACAATCAATGAAGATCAGAATTGATAGTGCTTGATCTTTAGAAATAACTATAACTGAATATTAAGAATACAGAAGAAGATTGATACAAAAGCTTCTATTTATGTAATGTTCAGAGACTGTGTTAAACTTGAAAGAAATGTGTTTGTGACATGAAAAGAAGATGATGTAGATGAACAAGATGTTGATGAAAGAAAAGAATGTTAAGAAAGAAAAAAAGTGTTAAGTCATATCTGAGTCAAATCTGAGTCAAATCTAGGTCAGATCTTGACTAAATCATTGATTAGTTTTTGTTACAAAGTGTGTTGACGTTGAATAAAGTTTAGTCAATAGACTCTAGAGATTTCGATATGTGAACAAGAAACAATAATGTTTCAAATTGAAATATGCTGAAACATTTCATTTATTTGAGCTTTAGCAAATCAACTACTTCGTTTCTTTGTTTGCTTTACTATAGATACAGCTTGAAACTATCTTCTTTCTTCTGTATTCTTAGTTTTCTAGTTAGAGCTATCTCTATTGATCAAACATTCTACTCAGTTATGCATTATCTCGCTGCAGTATGATTAGATTTTAGACATGATCTCAACAGTTTTAATCAGTCTTGATACACTCGTAATATTATCTTCTTCTTTAAAAATTCATGTTCATATAAATGTAGTTCAATTGCTCACTTCTGTTGATAGTTATTTTAATATTTAGCGTGATTTGCTTGAATATAACTTATGAAATTCATTCAAAACTTTCTCTGAGTCATTGAATTTCTCTTTATCAACATAGTATCATTCATCATCTTTATCTAGATCTTTTCATTTGACTTTGTACTGTATTCAATCTTAATAGCGTCTGAAGTTCAATATATCATTTATTTTTCAATGTTCATCATCTTTAATAATGATTGATCTGAGTGATTCTGAATGTTGTTCTGATAAAAAAATTTCTGAATACAATCATAGTAACTTTGAGCTGAACATTGAATGCAGATGCTTCATGCTGACTGATAAATGAAGATGATAGATGATACTTACTTTAGCAGTGATTTGATAAAGATCTAGCTGTTTATTTTTTAAATCTTTGCAGAGTCTTATTGTTAAAGATCTGTTTAAAGCAAGTCAGATAGAAATGTCATTTAACTAGAAGATAAATGCTAAGAAAGAAAGATAGTTACAGAAAAGAAGTTGACTACATATGTGTGTTTCTCAGTCAACGCTAGACTCAATAGAAACTAGTCAAAATGATGAAGCGAGAATAAATCTGACAAGACTAGAAGATTGAGTCTGACAAGACTAGAATCATGACATTATTTTCTCTATTTAACAATTCATGTTTGCATGAATGTATTTTCTGTTCAACTCAATTAATTGCTCAATCATAATTTCACAGACTTAAGTCTGTTAAATCATGATTGATTGAATTGTTAATTAACGCGATTTGTTCAAGTATTAAATATGAAAATCATCAATGATCTTCTGAGCATTCATAAATTCATCGTCATCAATGTTATATCAATTGAGATCATTGTCATAGTCATTTCATTTGACTCTATACTAAAGTCATCTTTAATATCGACGAAAATTCAATATATCATTGATTTCTCACTCATCTTCATCGTTTATTACTATTGAATCTGAAAGTTCATTCTTTTGATCAGACAAAAGATCATCGACGACAGAGCGAAGCAGATCAGAATAAAATACATCATGAACATACATAAATTCTGATGATTTCAGTTTATATGAAGAGTTGACAAGATTTAGATTAATGAAAAAATCGAGCATTTTATCATTTAGCTTCTTGAAAAATCTCGCTGTAATGATGTTTCTTTCATTCAGAAACATCTTTGATTCAACGTTATAATTAACTTTTTTTCTATGCTTATTGACTTGTTTCATCATTTGTTTTCATGTTTTGACTAGCGACTTGCAAGCAAACTTCAGTGTTTTGTTCATATGTTCAGATATATTCTAGACTTTAGTCATCTGCAAGCGTTCATGAGAACTTTCATATTTGATGACATCAAATTCAAAGCTCATACGAGAATGAAAGTCTTTGTTTAGAAAGAAAGAAATCGAGAAGATGATTGAGAACAGAGCATTATTGTTAATGAACTCGATCATGAATAGTAACTTAGCTCAGTTATTCTGCATGTACAAACAGAAGAATCAAAGATATTTTTCAATGTTCTGATTGACTCATTCACTTTGATCATTGATCTGAAAATGATAAACTGTAAAGAGTTGCAAATTAATGTTTAGTCTTTTGCAAAGTGACTTTCATAGAATGAAGATAAACTGAAGATCTCAGTTTGAAACAATAAAATCAAATAAATCATGTATTTGATATATTCATTGAAGCATTAGCTCAGCTGTTTTTTCTGCTGTGATTTTCTCGTCATCAATGAAGCAAGAAATATAATGTCATTTCTTTGTCAGTTTACATATTACTGTTAATATGAAGTTTTTGTCTTTCAAAAAAGATAAGTCAATGATGAAATTCATGACTATGTTCTTTCATTGCTGTTCAAATATGAGTAAAGAATGTAGTAATTCATTGAATTTATCTTGAAAAGTCTTTGATTGCTGACAAATGTAGCAGTTTTGAATATATCGATTTATTGTCTTTTGCATTGAAGATCAATAGTAGTATCTTCTTATAATCTTCATCATTCTGAGAATTTCAAAATGATCAATAAAAGATTGATCATGAACTTTTCGAATTAACTTTATTTGAAGATGCTCATTGAAGAGAACTCATAGAAGATCATCTTGATATAGTATTTCATTCTGAACTCAACAATTTCTTAATTTAGTATCTTTGTATTGAGCTTCATTTTTTAATACAACTTCATGAAGTAAAATATAATTCTCATTGATTTTGTTAACTTCTAGAATCAATTGATAAATTAATTCATCATTCTCTTTCTCTTTTAAATCAATGATTTTCATTCAATTTAATGTAAGAATTGTAGTTCACTGATAGTGACATCATTCATTCTTGAAGCTTCTAGAAACTGAATTGACTTAATGAGTCAATGCATTGACTTTGATGTTTTATTTATCTGAGCGATACATGATTTTGAAGTTGAAGTTAACGAGCTTTTGTATTCAGCGCATTTAACGTCTACTTAGCTCTTTATCTTTCATTAATGATGTTAAAGCTTGATGATCAGTGAACATCTTAATGAATAGCTCAGTCAATTTCAGCTCAGATCATCAATGCTTGAAAACATGAATGATTGTTAGTAGTTTCTTGTCATAAATCTTGTAATTGCACTCAATGAAACTCAGATTCTTGCTGTAGTAGATCATTGAATACAATATTTCTTTGTCATCATACTGAGAAAGTATGTCATCATTGATGTAGTTGAATGAGTTTATTTCAAGAATAGTCTCTTTATTCTGATCAAAATGACGAAGAATAAAGACTTCAGTCATTTGTTTCTTCATATGATCAAAGATCATTTAACAAGCTTGATTTCATTCAAATATCATCTTTTTTTGAGTTAGTTGAATCAGAGAATGAACAATCTTTGAAAAGTTCTTTATAAAACGTTGATAGAAATTGCAGAAGTTGACGAAGAACTGCATTTAAGTGAAATTTGTAAAAGTAAATCATTTAACTACTGCTTGTACTTTTCTGAGATTCATCTTTAGTTCTTCAATGAATAGTAATAGTTTCAGAAAGAAGATCTTTTGAACATGAAACTTGCATTTGTTTATATTCATCTGAAGATCAGTCTCTTGTAGTTTATGTAAAACTAATCATATGTATCACTTATGTTTCTTCAATGTTTTGCTGTAAATGATAATGTCATCTAGATAAATCTGACAAAACTGATGAAGATAATCAAATAGCACGTTGTTCATATAATGTTGATAGAAAGTTGAGTCGTTGATTCATTTGAAAGACATCACATGATATTTGTAGAAATCAAAAAAGATGATAAAGATAGTCAAATCTTCGCTATTTGAGTGCATGCATAGCTTGTTGAACGTGACAATGATGTTCAATCAAGTCAGATACTTGCTTTCTTGTATACAAGCAAAAGTCTCATTTATTAATGACAAAGAATAGTGATCTTGTTTAATCAAATCATTAAGCTTTTTGTAATTGACGCAGAAACGCAAGCTATCATCTTTCTTTTCAATGAATAGTATGAGCGAAGCATATGAAGCTGAGCTAGAAGATATGAAGTCTTTATTCAGATGCTTAATCAGATAATTCTTTATCTTTTGAAGCTTGTAATCAGACATATGATAAAAATGAATTTGAGAAGATGTTCTCTTGTCGATCAACTCAATTTTATGATCATAAAGACAATGAGAAAATAGTTGATCAGTCATTACTTGATCAAACACATCTAGATAGTCATGATATTCAGAAGAAAGCTTAGCTTTGACTTCTTTCAAGATTTCTTCATGTGAAAGCTTTTGTAAATTTACATTTTCAAATTGATTTCTAGCTGTTTTTAGAAGTTAATCAATTTTCGTGATGATGATCGCGAAAGTAGTCACATTTGATCGTTTGACTAGTGATTTATATGCTGCAGTCTTTATTATTGCTATGTTCATTGAATCAAAAGATGAAGCGAAGTTGATTAAATTAGATGATTTCATGATTTTACTGAATGAAGATGACTTCTCGCTGAGTTGAGTGATGACAAAAGAGATAAATCTCTTTAGTATTTAAGTAGAGATTAAACTCTTCTGTTCTATCATGATTTTCTTGTTTGAAAGAACAGTTGAATGAGCTTTGATAGAAACTTTGATATGAGCTTCGAAACTAGAAAATTGAAGACAATCATCTTTCATATCAATAGTCATTTTGATCTTGTTCATTCATGTTTTTTCAAGAATCATCTGATATTGATTTAATTGAGTGATTAGCATAAAGATGAAACATTTCATATGATCTTGAACAGTTAGATTCAAATAAATTGCATGAGTAATGAACTTTTTTGCATAATGATCATTGAATTTTCTTATTGATTTAAATTTAATTAAAGATAAAGATTCAATTTGCAAATGATCACAAACATTCTGCGTAATTAATTCATCAATAAATGAATAATCAGCTGCTTCAATGTCAATCAATGATTTTAATGAGTAACTAATTTTATTGCTAAATAGTACACATTCAGTAGTCAAAGATTTCAAAGCAAAGAAATCATTTAAGCTGTTCATTGTTGAAGAAATTAACACATCTTTCATCATGTCTTTGATGAAAGTCACTAGTTTTTTGTCTCATTCTTTAATTTCTCTGTAAATAATTTCTTCTTTTCTTTTGACATGATGATCTCATTGAGACAAGAGATGAATGCATGAGATGTTGAAGTACTAGTCTTCAGCTGAGAGCAGTTCTTTGAAAGATGATTTGATACTTTGCAGTTGAAGCAGATGATTGACATTCTTGATCATTCAGATTCAAGAGTGAAAAAAGTAATAAATTGAACATAGCTAGTAGTTGAGACTGAAGCTGATGTTAACGAAGAAATAAAACGTTTTTTCGAAGCTGCTATCAATTTGACTGTTCATTGCTCATTATGTAGCTGATAATTAACTCATTGTTTATTATTTACATCTTGAAGAAAGATCTTGAGCTTATCAAGTGAGCTAACTTTATGAGACAAACTGACAATGCATTCTGAAGATGATTATTGATTTTATTCTGAATGTCATTCATCAGAATGATATCATCGTAGTTCAGAAAGCTGAATATTCTAGTGAATTTTAAATAAAAAGAGCTGAAGAGCTTGTTGAGCTGCGTCAGAGCAACATATTCATGATAACACTTTCAAATCAGATTCTAATTTTCATAAATTTCTTTCAGATGTTTCAATAACTTTGATAGTGACTGATAAAATGAGAAAGCATCAACATGATGCTTTGCATAAATTTGCTGATCAACATCATCTTCTAGTCTGAAAATTACATAAACAATATAAATCTTTTCAGTAGAATAATGATTTGCATTGACATTGAGCTTGTTAACTATTTTGATGTTTCATGTCTTTCAGATAGAATCATTTGTTTTGATGAAGATGAGTGAATTTGAAAGCTTGATGAACTTGTGATGATCATTCTCATTTTCATTATCAGATAGAGTAGAAGATTCTCATTGAAAGTGAGTTTTAAAAGTTGAGCTTCGTTCAACTTTCTGATTGACTCACTGCTCAGCTGACTGAGTATCTTGACGAGACATAAATTGATCAGCTTGACGTTGTTTCACTCTGAAGTTCAATCACTCATCTTGTAACTGATTGATCTTTTTCTTTAACTCATCATTTTTATCAAAGATGACTTTTAGTTGTTTTGCTCTCTTTTTGTGATTGTCTTGTACAAGAAATCAGTGTTCATTGAGTTGTAAAGTCAAGTTTTGCTGACTTCAAAACTCATTCAGCATATTGATGACTTCATTAAATTGATTGCTGACTCAATGAAACAATTGTTCTTCAATGTTTATGTTTCATGCAATGACAGCTTTCTCAGCTTCGACTGAAGCATTAATGAGTAGAAGTGAAACTCTTTTATTGACAATGCTTTTAAGCAGATGAGTTGTTCAAGACTCAACTGACTTGACGTTGCATATCATGATGAAAGAAGATAGAAGTTGTTGAAATAAAAATAGATGATGAGTTGATGTTTTTTGATGAGTGAAAATTCAAAGAATTTCTTATGAATTTCAAATAATAATTAAGTGCTTTATTCAAAGAATTTCTTGCAAATAGAATGATGAAAATGAGTGTAGAATCGAAGAATTTCTTGCAATCTAAAATGATTATGCAAATTTGAAGAATCTCTTGCAAATTTTTCTTACTGAATAGATTGTTTCATATCATCTATTCATCAATAGCAAAGTAGTAAATAATGAGCATTTATCTAATGTTAGAAGTCTGTCTAAAACGAGTCAGATAAAGATGTCATTTAACTAGAAGATAAATGCTAAGAAAGAAAGATAGTTACAGAAAAGAAGTTGACTACATATTTATGTTTCTCAGTTGACGCTAGACTCAATAGAAACTAATCAAAATGACAAAGCGAGAATAAATCTGACAAGATTAAAAGACTGAGTTTGACAAGATTAAAATCATGACACTTGTTGTCTTAATGTTTCTAAAAGATAGTCAAACTCAGTCATTTACTTCATATGTGATGTTTCATTTATGTTTATTGATCTGAACTTCAATGATCAGCTTCATCTTTTTCAATTGTTGATGATCAAAGCTCAGTAATTCTTTCATTCAAATGATAATATCATCTGCTTTTCTAGCTTCAAGTCGTTCATGAGTTGTTTCATAGTCAATTATATTTGAATTGAAACTTATTCAAGAGTGAAATTCTTTATTGAAGTAGAAGAGAATCATTGAAGTGATTAAGAAAATATTGAAATTGTCACTGAATTTCATCATAGATATTCATTTAACTCAGTCGTTCTGCATGTAATTGCAATAGATTCTAAGTTCACGTTTAACATCTTGATTGACTTGTTTCAATTAATCATTGATTTCAGAATGATAAACTGTGAATAAATTAGCTGTAATTCTCAGTCGCTTGCAAAGACTTTTTCACATAGTCAATATGAATTGAAAGTCTTTGTTTGAAACAATAGAACTGAATAGATCATGTAGTTGATAAATATTTCATAGCATGATTCAAATTATTTCTTCAACTGAGATGTCATTGTCTTTTTAATAACAGAGAACATAGTGATGTTCTTTGATGAAATAACATATGATTATGCAAATGATGTTGTAGTTTTCTGACAAAGATAGTTCAGTGATGAAGTTCATAGTTATATCTTTTCAGCGTTTCTGTGAAATTAAAAGAGAATGATGAAGTTCATTGATGCTATCTTTAAAAGCTTTGCTTCATTGATAAGCATGATAGTTTTGAATGTATCATCAAATAGTAGCTTGATGATCTGATCAATAGTAGAAACGCTGAACTAAATCAATGATTTGTTTATTGTCAAGATGAGAAATTGAAGATTGATCATGCACTTCTTGTAGTAATTTCATATGCATGTTCTCAGAAATTTACAGTAGATTTTTTTTAAATAAAACGTCGTCAATGATTTTGCAGTTCTTCAGTTTAGTGATATGAAATTTGAGCTTGTTGTCGTTCATAGCTTGTCTATATTCGCTGCAGAACTCATCTGTTTAATTGATTATACATACTCATTGATAGAGATTTGCTTTTGATTCAACAGATAAAACATTAACTTTATCAGAGATCAAAATAGTCTGAAAACAATCTTCAAGACATTGAGTCGATTCAGAAACATTTGCTAGAAACATTCTAATTAAAGCATTGACTTTAATGTTTGTTTTATCTGATTTAAAAATGATCTGAAAGTTGAACTTTGATAAAATGTTCAGATAGTTGACTTGTCATTGACTCAACTGTTTGTTTTTCATGAAGATCTTCAAAGTTTGATGATTAATGAACATTTGAATGAGTAGTTTAATGCATTTCAATTTGAGTCATCAGTGTTCAAAGCATTGAATAATGACTAGCAATTTCTTGTCATAGATGTGATAATTGATTTCAGCGAGAATCATGCTTTTACTGTAGAAGATCATTAAATGAAGAACTTTCTCATCATTGTACTGAGATAGTATTTCATCTTTTACATAGTTCAAAGCATTGATTTTCAGAATAGCTTGTCATTTGAGATCAAAGTGATGAAGTACTGAGACTGAGCTGACTTGTTTCTTTAAATTGTTAAAAGCTTGAACACAAATCTCATTTTAAACAAAAGATGTATTCTTTCTAGTCAACTGAGTAAATGATTTGACTAGCTTTAAGAAGTTTTTAATAAAATGATGATAGAAGTTAACAAATTTCATGAAGTTCTGAATTTCTTTTAGATTGATCAAATTGATTCAGCTGACTATGACTGTCATCTTGCTGAAATTCATACGAAGATTTAGTTCTGATATGATGACTTTTAGAAAAACAGTCTCTTTTACATTGAATTTGCACTTTTGAATATTCATTTGCAGTTCAGCTTTGCGTAGTCAACTCAATATTAGTTTGACGTGATTTCTATGTTTCTTTCTTATTTTGCTATAGATGAGAATGTCATTTAGATAAACTTGACAAAAGTCATTCAGAAAGTTTTATAAAATATCATTCATATATTGCTGAAAGAAGATTGATTCATTAATCAGTTTGAATGATAGCATCTTGTATTTATATGCTTTTAAAGCAGTGATAAAAATGATGTAATTCTCATTATCAAGATGCATTTGAAGTTTGTTGAATGCTGATATAATGTTCAATCTAGTCAAATGCTTGCAATTCACTATTTTATCAATGATCTCATTTATTAACAATAGAGAATATTTATTTCTTTTGAAAATGACATTTAGCTTTTAATAGTTCACGCAAAATCAAAGATTTTCATTTGCTTTGAGAATAAATAAAATGAGAAAGAAATATGAGATCTGACTGAAAGTGATGAATTTCTTTAACAGATTCTCGTTCAGATACTTCTTTACTTTCAGAAGTTTGACAAAGAACATTCAATAAACTTAACAGTGAGAAGATGTTGAATTACTGATGATTTCAATTTTATGATCATAGAAGTAATGAGAGAATAGTTTATTTAATTAAGCTCAATTAAAAACATTTAAAAACTCATGATATTTCAATGATAGTTTCGCTTTAATATCTTTCAAATTTTAAGTCATTTCATTGATTGAAGAAACATTTAAAGTATTCAAATTGCACTGAGTATTGTACGTGATTTTTCTATTGATGTTCATTATGAATAAAGCAAAGACTTTGATCTTGTTCTTCTTTGAATGATTTAACAATGTTTTGAATGAAGTGATGTTTATGCTTTGAATTGAGAATGACTCTTTCTGAGCAGTGATTGAAATGAGTCGTTTAAGCATCATAAAAGTCTTAGTCTGAGTAATTGAAAAGAACGAAGTTGATCGCAATCAACTTAAGTGCTTTGAATTGAGCGAGATCGAAAAAATCGAAATAGAAGTATTCAATTGATTCAAAAAAACAATGACGTCGTTTTGCATATTCAGTAATATTTCGTTTTTATTCATTCAGAGCTTACTCAATATGACTTCATGATGATTGATATCAGCTATCAACATTGATACAGTCAATTTCTTATGACTTTTGATGATGAGATTGAGTAGAATTTTATGAGTGATTGTTTTCTTAAATATCTTTTCATCATAATCTTTTATTAGCTTCTCTTTTGTCAGTGATATAGATTAAATTCTCAGTTTCTTGCATACTTTATTGACTAGATTGAAATGTATGATTGTATAAATGATTGAATCACTGTCTATTAAAGAATGAAGACTGAAAGATCATTTCTGAGAAATGAGATGAATGTCAATTAGAAACGACTTTTCAAAGTAATTCTCTTTCAATAGAATTTCGTCTAGTTTATACAAAGATATAATCTTTATTTCTTCAATAACTTTTGAAGAAATAACTAGTTTTTTAAATCGAAATTTGAATTGAAATTGAAGCAATCATATTCTTTGTTCACTGCATTAATTCTAGTAGATCAATCAAGATACTTCTTAAAGTTATGATTTGATTTATGACATATAAAACAACTTTCAAATAGAATGTATGCTTCTTTGACGTTAGTTAAAATCGCGTCGCGCGACTTTAGCTGATCAAACTTCAAATGATTGACTGATTAAGTGATAATAATCACTTTATGAAAGATAGTTTTTGAAAGATCATTAATACATTTGAGCTTGTTCTTGATCTCTTGAATGACTCGCTGATCATTATTCAAATGAATCAGATAGAAATGAATTTCTTTTAGAAAATCAGATTGAACTAGTTGATTTACTCAAATGAATTGAAAATGAGAATGTATTTTATCTTTCAAATCAACAATCAATTGCTTTTTGTGATAGTCTAGATAGAAAAATAGTTGTTGAAACTGAGTATAAAACTCGCTGAATTTCTTGAATTCTTGAATCAAGTTGTAGTATTTTCTACGAAAGTTGACTTTCTTATTCGAATCATTGAACAACTGAGCTAGCTTTTTCAAAAGATCTTCAATGATTCTATAAAAGTTGACATAGTCACGTTCGCGTCTAGCTTGAGTAATCTCAGCTGTGTCATTGAATAATCTTGAATGTATATAGCTCAATTTGACTCATTCATTAGAAAAAAGATCGACGTTGATCTTTAGTTTATTCTGAATTTTTTCGTATCAGTTCTTTCAAGTAGAATTCTTTTCATCAGTAAACAGCGAAGAATCAGATATTTTTTGAGATTTAGAATGCTCAAAGTAGATGAAATCAAAAGAAGTGTTTTCTTTAACTTGAAGTTTAGTTTTCAATTCTTTGATTTCATCTTCTTGTTGTTTATTTAACTTGTAGAGTCAATCTGTTTCTTCATCAAGAGCTAGACTTCAAGTCTTTTAAATTTTGTAGAACATGAAAAATATTATTGTTTCAATGAATGATTCATCATTTTCATGAATGAATAACGCAGCACTTGATGATTTTGATAAATCAGCATCAAAGATTTGAGAGAAATGATTTTGAAATTCTTCAGAATGCTTTTCAGTAAATGAATGACTAAACATGATGAGATTTATTTGAAAAGAGAGTTGAATGAATGATGATGCTCAATGATTGAAGAAGAAAAATGTATGAAATGAGATTCAATCTTCAACAAAAAAGATGAGATTTTGTTTATTGATTTGATTAATTTTCTAGTAAACAACGAAGATTCTTTATTGTTGAATCTATTGATTGATTTGATTTTTAAGCAATTCACAAAGATTTTTTATCGTGATTCTCATAATTAAGTGAACTTTACATACTTAATGAGTGATAAGTAGTTTAGCAATTCAAACAATTTTGTCATTGATTTTATTCAACTCTCTAATGTTGTTCTGTCTTTCAATTGTCATTGATTATCAGATAAATGAATTTCTTTAAACTCATTCTGTCTAAATGAGTATGTTGAATGAATAATAAGATCAGTATCATGTGATTAACAAATTCTTAATATAATGTCAGAATCATGTTTAAATGATACAATCAATGAAGATCAGAATTGATAGTGCTTGATCTTTAGAAATAGTTATAACTGAATATTAAGAATATAGAAAAAGATTGATACAAAAGCTTTTATTTATGTAATGTTCAAAGATTGTGCTAAATTTGAAAGAAATATGTTTGTGATATGAAAAGAAAATAATGTAAATGAACAAGATGTTGATGCAAGAAAAGAATGTTGAGAAAGAAAAAAAGTATTGAGTCATATCTGAGTCAAATTTGAGTCAGATCTAAATCAGATCTCAACTAAATTGTTGACTAGCTTTAATCAGTTTTAATATACTCATAACAGAGTAAAACTGTTGTTGACACGCTAGTGATTTAACATGTCTTTGTGAGTAAAACTCATGTCATGTTGTATCTTCTTTCTACTTCAGCTTTGAACTTTTAGTTAGAATACACTCATATGATTCACTTTATACAAACTCATAACACATTTATCACTTAAAGTGAAATAAAATTCGAATTTAAACTGATTTTGTTAAACTGTGATCTGCTTTTGTTAATAAAATCTGTGTTTATTCATATATTTTTGAACTGTATCTTGCTTTTGTTAATAAAATCTGTGTTTATTCATATATTTTTGAACTGTATCTTGCTTTTGTTAATAAAATTTGCGTTTATTCATATGCATTGAGCTGAATTTCACTTTCATTATATATGTTGCATATGTTGCATATGTTGACAATCACTTATTTACTCATCATTTTACATGCTCACTCATTTACTCGCTTAGCTACTCACTCATTCTACTCACTCATTCTACTCACTCATTCTACTCACTCATTCTACTTGCTCATTCTACTTGCTCATTTACTCACTCATTTACTCACTCATCACTTTACATGCTCATCACTTTACATGCTCATCACTTTACATGCTCATCACTTTACATGCTCATCATTCTACTCACTCATTTACTCGCTCATTTACTCACTTATTTACTCACTCACTTTACTCGCTCATTTACTCGCTCATTTACTTGCTCATCACTTTACATGCTCATCACTCTACATGCTCATCATTCTACTCGCTCATCTACTCACTTATTTACTTACTCACTTTACTCACTCATTTACTCACTCATTTATTTACTCAATAATCTTCACTTCAAGCTTTATAAAGCTGATGTTAAATAATTTGAAGTTTTCATCTTCTTTCTTTCTTTATAGTTTTTACTTTCTAGAACAACAACAATTAAAATATCAACATATTCAGCTATTAACTTAATTATCAACTCAGCTACAGTTCAGTTATCAACTCAACTATTTACTCATTCATTTACTAATCAGTTTACTTACTTCAAAACATGCTTTAAAATACGCGTTGATTAAGTGCATAACATAAGTCAAACAATGCTTTAAACAATGCTTTCTACTAATTTTTTGATCAAGTTATTTAATGAGCTTTTGATTGAGTTATTTACTGAGTTATTGACTGAGCTTTTGATTGATTTTTCTAGTGAGCTTTCTACTGATCTTTCAATTAAGCTTTCTATTGATCTTTCTACTAGTGAGTTTTCTACTGAGCTTTTTATTAAATACTTTATCAAACATTTTACATGCTTCAAAATACATGTTGATTGAATGCATAACATAAGTTAAACAATACTTTAAACAATGCTTTCTACATGATTTTCTACATGATTCTCTACATGACTTTTCATCAAGCTTTGAATTACTTTGCAATCAAGAATCAAATTTGTTTTCTATTAAACATTCTACATAACTTTCTATCTCATTAGTTTACTTATTAACTTTCTCATTAACTTTTTCATTGACTTTCTCAGCGTATATATTAAACTGTGTAAATAGCTATTATTTAAATAGTCAAATTAATTATTAATTATTCAACGTTGCAACTATCAATGTTACAAATGTCAGAATAGTCATGTTTATTGAATTAAATGATAAAGATGCATACTGTACTCATAAAAGTGTTAAAAATATTAATGTTTTTATGAATATTAACACTTTTATGAATATGTCTCAGTTAAAAGTGACGCAAATCTGAAATATAAGATTAAATGAATATTTGAAATATTGATCATTAAAAGTACTAAAATCTGTCACTATCACTTTTTACAAATTACAAATGATGAGAGCATTCAATTTTAAAAAGTCATGCTGAAGTTATATTAAGTGACAAAACATGCAGAAATACTCAAAAATGAAGCGATAAACAAGATGATTAATAATGTACATGATTTATTTTTATTATTGACTGAGCATTAATGCATTGAAGTGATGATGAGATTGATGCTCATACAGAAATAAATCAGATAAACATGAAGAGTAGTCTGAAAAAAGAAATTCAACGCAGCTCATTTTCAATATTTAACATCAAAGATAATACATCAACATCTGCAACTGCACAAAAATCATGCAAAGTCTCACAGCACATTATTAATGCAGTTATGTATGAGAAAAATTGACTTCAATCAATTTCTACATGAAAGACGAGTACTCAATATCACTATGATAACATGCAAGTATAACAGAGATTAAATGTTGATCAAGCACATTTTATTAACATGTTTCAGATGAAAATCAGAATGAAAAGCAATGCAACAAGAAGAAAACATCACAAACTTAAGAAAGCTTTTAGAAATCATGAGTGCAGCAACAACGATCATTCAAATGATACTCTTAATGAGCATATTGAATCAATTTCAAGCTGTGACATCATTGAAGAATCAGATGAAAGAGAGAGAAAATAGAAAAGAAACAGATTTATAAAGTTCTTGCATTGAAAACAGTTATAGTATAAAGCGCAGAAAGAAGCAATTTTTGATGCGAAAAGAGCGCTGCGCTAGCGCAGCGCTCGCTACAGTATATAGAATCTCGCATAGACTCATAATAAGTGTTGAATCGAGTAAGAATTAAAAAATATATATATATATATATAAATCTGCTTTATTTTCGACTCGAGATTAGGCTCTAAATTCGCGAGGCTCATCGTTTCTCGTACTCTCATTCTATATTATTTATTATCTAATTTTAGCCACGGTAAAGTTTCTTTGTGACCTTTTGTAGGTTCATCGATTTTGGTTCATTGGTTAGAACTGTTGATCTATTCTTCAACAACCAGCTACATACAGTACGACTATCAGATCTCTTACATCTACAATGACATCTAAAGCCTCACCAGCGAAGCCACTCTCGATACGGAAGCGAGATGCGATACTAAAAGTCGTCTCTAACAAGGACAAAATGAATGAGCTAAGAGTTCTCGTCGAGAAGTTCATCTTCTGGGATTGTAGCCATCCAGAAACCCGGGTAAACCACGAAATAATATGATCTGAATTTCAGCATTTCGACACTTCGGTCTTTAATGCCACTGATCCAGCTGATATCTGGACGTTGAATACGATCCTGGACAGGAGCAAGGAAGACCTCTTTTGGGAACAACAGATGTCAATGGAGAAGGGAGATGAACTGGAAGCAGCACTACGCTACGTGGCTCGTAACCTGTTTGTGTGGGGTGAGTCCAGGGTCTACCACTGTCGCTGAATGATACAAAAAGATCATGTCTTTTGAAATTGACACGTTGAGAGTGAGGGACCGGACTCTTCACTGGAAAGACGTTATTTCCTTCCGTATACCAGAGGAATGAGGTTTTCTACGTAGCCTCAAATACATCAACAAGACTATTTACGCGGATTCTTTAAATTCATGAAGGGTCTTCGAGATCTTTATGGCAGAAACCGGACTATCAGAACGACAATCTTTACTTTTCTGCCCGTGCAACCAGAACGTCTTTGGCTCGACATCGGCCTGCTCGCAGCTTCGCTAGCAATAGACCGCGACATCTTAAAAATGGTCCAGCATACATTAGAAGCTGACTAGTCTTATGTATTTCTAAGAGGCCAAGACGTCAGCGCTCGAAAATCAAGCCGGTTTTTGTTCACAAATAGGGGAAGGGGGTTTGCCAGAATCACCCGGAAGTTCAACAGACCAGTCCATGCAATTAGCCTTCCGTGTTACCTTCAATCGTTTTCGTATCAATATGGGATTAGAGGAGGTTAACTCGCTACACAGAGCATTCTAACAAACATGTCGTTGAGCATGTTGATCAAAACTTGATGACAGTGAACGACTCAAATCATGCGATCTCAAGCGTTGATTAGGAAACATCAAGACATGTGTGAGATTGTTGGTATATATGAAAAGGAATACGATGTACTCATGGCGATGCACAGCGATAGTGGAGACTCGACGTAGTCAAGGGATGGAAACGGCGAAAAGGTTCGCCAATCACAGTATGAACTCGTCCTCGATGAAAGCGCTGACGGCATATGATAGTATAGATCTTGCTGGCCTAGATATGACTTAGATATGACTGAGAAAAGAGTCACTGAGGAAGCCGTTTCGCGTAGCTGCTTGCGAAGTTTGTTCAGCCAGACCAACCTTAGAGACGCAATACTAAAACCAGGTCTGTTGATAGAACAAATTATCCTCTACCATGATCAAGCATGCGTTTGACCGCGATACCGGTGATCCCGTCGTCATCCGAGGCTCGACCGCGCTCATCTGAACCCAGATCAACCAAGTCAGAGACATGCTGATGGACAACCCGGAGAAGCATCAACTGAACTGAATGCTGCGGTCCCGTCATGTCTGGAACCCCCTCAGCCCCCTGGGGTCCGCGCAGGCACGCCTGCCTCGTGACTCCCGCACGGGTAAGTCAACCGCATGCAGTGACCAGGTATCATGCAGCGCGCGTCATTGACGTCGAGGACGACGACCTAAGCCGCTCCGGTCTTTCCTTATCGGTCATTCCGTTTCCATTGATCCCTTTCAACTGAAACCTTCTTGTCCTAGAAGCGATGAGTCGAAATCGTCCGCAGCACCTTTAACACATCTGAAAATCTACCTTTCGGTCCATCTCAGTTATGAGTGATTGAAGAAATCAACCAGCAACCGGACCAGCTTCAAAGAAATCGAACCTGTCAGCTAGAGTCGAATCTCTTCTGAAAGCGAGCCTGACACAGATAACTAACGTTTCGTAACTGGGAATGCAGTCGAACCCATTGGACAACTCGGTTGATGGGATATCGCTGAATGAGAAAGCGACAAGAGCAAAGAAGGTATTCCAAGGTAAAGTGCTCGTTACATCAGCGCAAAATACTCTGGCAACGATCAATAATAAAAAATAGTGAAAGGCAAGAGAACTTGACGCTTTCTACCTACAATTCCAAAACCGCACTTCAGCATCAGAGTCTTCATACAATGAAGCTTCTTCGACGAATCTCAGGATCAAGATCCGTATCGATAAGAGACAGGTCGCAAACACACCAAAGCCGAATATGCTCAAGTCAAACCCGTGACTGGTACTCTGCCGTCACCGAAACCCTTCAACTCAAACTCTTTTCGGGCAACATGTGTGGCTCACGAGATATGTTAGAAGGAACATAGCGCTAGTAGCATATATGTGCCTTGGCTAGATTCCGTTTTAATGAAACGAACAGAGCCTGTTTAAATTTATGATTCCATCCTCGCCCCAAATGCATGCTCAAATTAGATTAGCAGATGCGTTTGCGACAAGCTTACCGTAGAGACACTGCACTTACACTTGACAAAGTGTTCAGACTCAACCATGAGACAAGAAAGGATGACAAGGTTCAGTGGAAGAAGAAAACAAGTCTCACTCGTAGCACAACGGTAAGTCTTCAAATGCCCCGTAACATCTGGATACCGAGATATCTTTCTGATGTTGGTGAGAAGCATCACAGACTCACATAAGCTTATTGACGAACGACGTTGACTTCCGAGTTTTATGACAGTAAGAACACTAATAGATTCAAAATAAGCTTATCAAATCCACCATCTTTTTCCTCAAACCACACGACCTTTGCTATAAAATTTCAAAAACATCAAAAAGTCACTCCCAACAACGACTTAAGAAGGGTAACAAAGGTCCAAAAAACGTGACAACTGCGAGATTCGAACTCGCGCTCTTTCGAACAGGTAGGTTCGCCGAATCTCTGATTTGATACCTGAAACCTGCGCCATAACCACTCGGCCAAGTTGCCCTTAATCAATAATTGATTTCTTAATATTTATAATTTTCACTTAAAATTTTAATCGATGCAAGTCAAAGTACTGTCTCTCTATCCCTCATGTCGTTTTTTCCGTCCTTCCTATCGTACACGAGTTACAACTACAAATTCCACCAATTCGACGAGTGCCGTAATATTCTTTTCAGCAAGGTTCGTCTATGAAACCCCCCATCTCATTTCCCTCAAACATCCGACATCATCATTCCGGACAGCAGTTTCCCTTTTACCGAAAAGAAAGACCTCGCGTCCACTACAAAGGAGAACTCCAAAAGCCGCGGAGCACCAAAGCAGCTTTTTTGGTATCTCATACTTATGCTTCTGTGCACTCAAGAGCCCTACTAGTCTCCTTCTCCTTCCTTCCTCATGGATGCCTACTCCTTTATCCCGAGGTCCACTCTGGAGCATATGCCATATGCCCTTCATGACTCCCCGCGGCGAATATTGACAGACTGAGTCAGGGTTAACCCCCGTTGATTATCCCATGTATTCCCCTCCGCAGCTATGCTTGTCGCAGCTATCTCAAACCGAGTTCTAACCAACGTCAATCTGCGTGCAGGAAATCAACGAGACTGATTGTTCATTTGAACACATGGGAGTAGTTGATTCAAAGTCCTTGAATACAGATGTGTTTCCAAAAACCTCTCGTCATCCAATCACCCTTTCCAGGCACGAGATCGTAGCGTCTCGGCTATGGTTGCTTGATATCACTATTCAGCTGTTAGCAATTTCCTAGCCCAAAACCACCACAGAACCACCTACCTCACAACTTGAATACATCACAAGCCGAGTAAATCCGCGCATCCCGCGTCAAAAATCTCAGCATACCCACTCTGGGACACTCACATCCTCCCCCTCGAATATCCCATCTAAGCCCTAGATAATTTTTGCCCATTCTCCACCTCCTATCCCCCCTTAACCGCCTCCTCCCCCGGACTCCTACTCCTCCCCCTCTCCGCCTTCCTCCCGCCCCTTCCACCCTGCGCATCCCCCTTCTTCGGCGGCGGTCTTACAAACGCAAAATCCACCGTCAAGATCTGATCGAGCAGCTTTGCGCCGTTGGCGCCTTCAATGGCGGCTTTGGCTTCGCGCTGGGTGGGGTATTCGACTAGGACGTAGCCCTACGTGTGGTATCGGGTTAGCCTGTGATGGATTTGCTGGGGGAGGGGTAGAGGGTGGTTGTAGAGATAGGTGGTGGTGAGCCGGGGTGGGGGGTACTTTGACGTAGCCTGTTCTCCGATCCAGGTTCATATGCAGGTTCTTAATTTCGCCGTACTCCCCAAATAGTTCCTGGAGGTCCTCTTCGCTCGCTTCTTCATGAACATTTGTCACAAGAATGATCCAGCCTTCGATGGAGCGGACAGCAACGGCGCCGGTGGTGGTGCGGATTTCAGAGGTTGTTGGAAGGGCGTTCTTGGGATCGTCGTTGGCGGGAGGGTCAATGTCCATTTCTGTGGAGGCCATTATTGGGATGTTGTAGAGAGGAAGGAAGTGAGTTAGTGGGGCTGTGTTTGGTGGTATATTGGGAGGATTGGGCGCAACTGGAGGTTCGATAAACTGGAGCGCATTGGATGTTTTGTAAATTATCAATGTGTTCCGCTGTCACGCTAGCGAAGCAGGCACGCTGGGTAAACCGCTTTACGATATTTGACCATGTAACTAATTGAACAGTGTCTGATATCACGGTTTGAGATCATACTATGGCTGATGCTGCAGAAAAGCTGACGTTCAAAGATACCTTCCAAACTTATGTTGCGAGATATCCGCCCACCGAAGAAACTACGATGCGTCTAGGGACCCGACGAGAGGCAGGCGGATAAAGTAGAGAAGAGAAACAGAAGCCATTGATTGACACACCGCCAATCTAGATGAGAGACTTATGGCTGCGAGAGTGATGGTTCTTGCAGGTTGCTTGGGAGACGCTATGATAAGTACTCACGGCTGTCATAGTCCAGCGTCCTTCTTGGGATAGAGAGATGTACATACCATGTATGGGTCCGTTTCTTCTTTCATGCTAGCTCGAGTCACAACAACCGTTTACTATCTAAGAATACCAACTTAAGAAGAATTTGAGACGACTGACCATGTGTGCACTTACAAGTAAGCAGTGTCGCTCGCACGCAAAACGCTGCTTCCTACCTCACTCAACTCGCCTTCAAGTGATTAATCATCGCGATTCAGCTAGCAGTCCACATGGACAGCTATCAGCCAAGGCCCAGAGCAAACCCCACAACAAGCCCACTCACCCCGGAAGCTTTCCACCATCTAGATATCTTGTAATTGTTATCCCAGGTAATGTGTTGCCGCTGTACTTGATCAAAACGGGAAGACGAAAATGAGGTGAAGTGTTGGCTCGATGACTTAGCTGAACTTGCTCCATGTGCTCCTACGAGCCCACCCCAGATGTGGTGGACCAATAGTAGTTGACGTGTTGTGACTGAATGCTTGGGAGACATACTGGCGCTGGTTCTACGCCGAAGCGGTGACGGAGGCTGTTGAAGTAGTTGCTTCCCCTGACAAATTGCCGTCCTTTTCACTGTTTTCACTGGGAACGAATGCGTACCTGGGCAATTGTGCCATCTTCTCTTCCGGACTGATTTCATTATCTGAATAGACAAGTTTCGCATTCTTGTCTTTCTTCCCTTTCTTCTCATCCTGTGGCTCCTCAGCTTTAGCTTCCAATTTGCCGTTAGCAATAAACTCAGCTTTGTCGGCGTCCTTTGCAGCACCATAGAGCAAATCGTCAACATCATTGGACAGACTAGACTGTGCTTCGACATGAGCAGGTGGCGCACCTTGAGGACTTTGAGTGAAGGTTCTATTCTCAGGCGGGTTCGGTGGCCCCGAAAGCTGACCTTGATGCATCTGTTGCATTTGGAAAGCATTTACGGGTGGCGCACCAAAAGAAGGCCGCTGAGGCAGGCCAGGTGCTGGCGGTAAGTTTCCAGAGCGCAGCGGAAGGGGTCCATTCTGTGGAGGCGTGTGAGTACGCGGAGGTTGGAACTGACCGTGTTGGAAAGGAACTGCTGGAGAGCCAGGACCGAACGGTTGGGGAGGGCCATTCTGGAACGGGGGAGGCCCATTTTGGAAATGATGTGGTCCATTCTGGAATTGGGGCGGACCACCCTGAAACTGAGGAGGACCATTTTGAAATTGGGGCGGACCACCTTGGAACGGTGGAGGTCCGTTCTGGTACGGAGGGGAGAAGCTTTGCCCACCAGGCGGACCTTGATACTGCTGGGGTGGTGCAAATGCTTGGTTATGCATGCCAGGTGGCTCGAAACCAGGCTGTTGCGGAGGGAACTGCGATTGGTGAGGTGGAGCAAACGGTGATGGCTGTTGCTGGAACGGAGTTCCCTGTTGGCTATAAGGTTGCGGATATGATGAGTAAGTTGAATTATTGGGAGGCCCTCCAAATTGCAGTTGAGGCTGCGAGTATCCTGGAGAGCCAGCCTGCTTATTACAAGGTCAGTCATAGTCAACTTGATGAGAAGCATCATCAACCCACAAAGGCGCCGGGACTCTGGCTTACACCTGGACTCTGACTACCATGCCCCCCAATTGGCGTCACGTCCCCACTACTGATGCCCGCCGCTTGTTCCGCCGCTTTCTTCGCTTTGTGCTCGGCCAGGCGCTTCTTCAGCTCAGAAGGAGGCTCGAATTTCGGTTTTTTTGCCGCACCAGGTCCGGCATTACCTGGTCCATGGTTGCCAGTGGCAGCGCGTCTGTCGGCCTCAGCCTGAGCGAATTGGTGAAGAATACGTTGTTTATGGCTGGTCACGATATCTTCGGGTATTCCCTCCATGCCAAATATTTCGACGTCAAGACCTGAGCGATTAGGCAACGCATTTTCGATCGTGGTGAGCGTCTCTTTATGAACCTGTGTCATGTGAACGGACAGACCTTTTACTCTGTTAGTTGTGATGGCAAAACGGAGACCTCTTGAACGCGACTTACCGCCTGCTGTGTTTAATCGACGCCCACAGCGCTCACACTTGAAATGCCTCGCTTTCTGATGGTTGATTAATATTTTAAGGTCATCAAAGTCTCGCTCGCAGTAGTAGCACCACGGCCTTGCTAATATTTCTTCCACATCGGGATGACCCCTCTTCTTTTTGTTGCCCATAGCTTCGAAGGCTTGGAAATAGCGCAATGGTGTGAGGAGAATGAGGGCAGGCCAAGCTTGAAGTCAAGAAGACGAAGTCAACTCCTTATGAGGGTTGAACGTGCAAGCCTGTTAGTCATCCAAACTCGAGGCCGCACCATCGTTTTTCCGTGTAAAATGTTCTTCGGCTTCCACTTCACACTTTCTTAAAAAAAAAAAGATCGTTCTATATGAATAAATGGCATAAATAACCCATAGGCCTCATTAGTAACTGTCCGACAAGACTACCAGATTAAACGGCTGTGCTTTGATTCAAAGCATGGAGTATCTTTCCGTCCACTCATCCGTTATGACGAGTATTTTCTTCAATCTAGCCATGGCTTCGTCTAGCAGTCTTTCTTTCATGGAGACTTGGCTTTTTGGTGCATTTAATGGAGCTACGCTATGGTGGAGATGGTTTGAACTTTCATGTACTGAGGCAGATCTGTCTGCGTGGAAACTTTCTCTATGGGCTTTTGATCTTATTGAGAAAGGTCTGTCTATGAGAAATCTATCCAGTTAGACTTTTTCTAAGTGGACTTGGATCTGTTTCAGAAGACTTTGTGCCGGTGTTCGTTCGTTATTAGACCTCAGGGATCTCTCGCATTTGGGCACCTCTGCCAGCCTCGCAATCCTCTTCCGCAACATACAGTCAGCTCCTTTACCTCGTTCGAGGATCCACAAGGTCTTCATCTGAAGTTCCCTAAGCAGTATCTGCGTCATGCATTGCTGCTGTCGGGAGGTTGAACGAAACCCTGCTTCGTCAGGGCTTTCAAGTGTTGCAAGATGAAAACCGGGCTATCATAGTTCATGCCTTTTGCTCGTACGAGAACTCTACATAGGCATGACTCCAATCGGCCCTACATTTTCATATTCTTTACTTCGCTTCCCTCTTGACGCTCCTCACCCCAGCCTCTCCCTTCCCATGCGTGGTTGCTTGTGCCTTGTCTACCCTCACCAATGGCCTATACCTCGGCTCCCACATCTGCTCCCTGACCCACTCTTCCAGCTCCCCTGTATCCTTAGGAATCCCCTTCTCCGTTGCAATCCCTTCCTCAACAGCCTGCTTGATAACCGCAGAGGCGATCTGGACGCTTATTTCTCTGACGTTTGTGACGTCGGGAACAAGGCCGGCGTAGGGGTCATGGAGGCAGGGGGACTGGGACGAGAGGGCTCTAACGGCTGCGACGAGCATGGCAGGGGTCAGGAGGCGGCTGCGAGAGAGCACAGTGCCGAGACCGATCCCGGGGAATGCGGTGGAATTGTTGCATTCGGCTTGATAGATCAGTAATTGCTTGAACTCTTTCGTCGTGATACAAGTCGAAGCGAAACTCCACGGGTCGAGTCGCTCTTAACCCTGACAACAAGACGGAGAAATCGACTTACCGACTTCATACTGCATTCCCTCATACTCAACTGGCGGGAACGGGCTGCCCGTCGCAATCAAAGCTTTTCCATTCGTCCACTTAAAGATATCCTCTGGTATAGCCTCATGGAGCCTTGTAGGATTACTCAAGGGCATAATGATAGGTTTGTCGACATGTTTTGCCATTTCTCTTATGATCTCTTCTGTAAAGGATCTCGGTTTCGTGGATGTTCCAATCAGTACGTGCGGTTTTACTTCTTTGATCACTGCAAGAAGGTCTTTGCCGTTCCCTTGCCATTCTTTGTCTTCACGTGCATAAGGTGTTTGGCCTGGAGTCAATTCATCTCCATGCGATTTAAGCAGGAGTCCAGGTTTGTCGACACACCTAGTAGAGAGTCATTTGAAGCTTGCTCTCCCAGTCACACGTAACAGCTTACCATATCTGCTTCGCAGCCTCCTCCCTGGACTTTCCACTTTCTTCGGCGATAGCGCCTGTTACTTGATCTGAAATACCAGTGCCGGCAGATCCAGATCCAAATACCACCATCCTCATATCAGTGAGAGATAGCTTGCTGACATGCAACCCCGCCATGATGGCAGCTAACGTAATGCAGCCGGTCCCTTGGACATCGTCATTGAAGCAAGCGATTTCTGGGCTGTACTTGTCTAGGATTCTTTTGGCGTTGAGCAAGCCGAAGTCCTCACTAGCCGGAGTTTAAGCAGTGAGAAGACTAACGCGGGATTGGACGAGAAACTCACAAGTGGATATATGCTTGAGGGTAGTGTTTACGTGCTGCTTGGACGAAAGTATCAACAAACTCATCATATCGTTTACCACGTACCCGAGGCTTGCGAAGACCAAGATAGAGCTCGTCTTTCAACAAATCCTTGTTCTATGATTGGGTCAGCACAGGCTCAGGGACGTCATCAAGGTGGAGCCACGAACGTCCGTACCGCAGTCCAGTACAACTGGAAGCGTCCTGGCAGGGTGGATACCCGCGCATAGGGTCGTGATGACAAGCTTAGCGATAGAGATCAGAATACCTCCCACCCCTTGATCACCAATGCCTAGTATCTGTCATAAATTAGCCGCTGTCATCCTTCTCAACCTCAAGATCGACATGCCTCTTCTCCATCAGTCACCACAATGTAGTCAACATCCTCCGGATTACCCCATTGAGCGATGTTGTCGAAGACTCTATCTTGATCATCAATATTCAGAAAGCAACCCTCAGGTTTCCGGAATAGTCGAGAGTAGTTCTGAATCGCATCACCCTCTGTTGGCGTATATATGACGCTGAACATCTCTTTCAGATGATCTTGAATGAGCTACAAACATTTCAGCATCCAATCCCAACGCAATTTGAAGTCAGTCAACAGGATACCTTGTAAAAAAGAACTTCATTCTGCTCCTTCATGCTCGTCATGAAAGTGTTCTTCGCGAGATCATTAGGTCGACTGCTGTACTGCTCGTACGCTCGATGCACTTGTTCGTCCAACGTTTGCACATTTGGCGGAAGTAAGCCGTACAGCTTGAACTCTTTGCGTTCATTGGAAGGGAAAGCTGACCCCTTGTTGTGGTACGGGGATGCTAGCAAGGCCGTCCCCTGGTCGAGGTCAGTAGATGCTGCACATGGCGAGATGTCAGCAATTAGATGGACGGCAATTCGGCTATACCGTCAAAGCGCATTCTTCGGGTCCTGATGTAGACAATGGAAGATGCCCAAATTTGACATGTTTGGTGTCTTTTGGATGTGAGGTCATCTTGCGATCCGAACGGTACGACAGAGGTAAAAGGTACGGAATGGCTGGTGACAGAGGCCAATTGAGTTACAACGTATGTAAAAAGAGGGATGGTCAAGATATTGTAAATTTGGCAAATCGAAGTGAAGAGAACTGTGGACGCAAGAGACGGGTGGAATAGAATCGACTAGGAACCAACGGTTGAGAAAGAAGAACTTTCTGGGTAAGGTAATGAAGCAATTACAGTGTCTACTGGGACCCAACGCCGTTCATGGTGTTATATAGGGTACAGAGGGAGGACGGAGGGTTCGGTGGTGCTTGTGGAGTAGTAGTCTAGGTTGACGTCACACGAAGGTTGAGAAACAGGTACTTTACAACCGCCATCGTGCCTGCTGAGATGGATAAAACCTCATTTACAATGGTATACTCTATAGGGATATTTTACGAAAAATATATAGTCTTGGCTCTCATCATCCTTGTAAATTCCTCCTTTATGCACAGTCCCTAGGATACCCGTGCAATATCTATAGTGCATGACTTGAACAGCCAGCTCGTAAACGTTGCCGAACATGTCTGACAGACCAAATCCATTCAGTGGGAGACTAAAGTGGTGTTTGGGGGAATGCTCCTTGTTCTTGCCACCACTCTAAACCGAGGTTGGGATCTGCTGGTGGATACTGCAGGACAGGAGGGTGATGCCTAAAAGGACTGGCTGGTACCGAATTCAAAGGTTCAGAAAAGCCTGAACCAGCTAGACTTGGATGCGGTGTGCGTGTCCAAGGCGGGCCTTTGTCAACACGATTAGGTGGCCTTTGACGCGCTGCGCGTTTGACCCGCAGCTGACCAGGACCACATTGGGAAGCCTCCGCAACAGACTTACGCATGGCAAAGTGTTGCTGATCAGATGCAGCTTCGGCGTGTGGGTCTGTGGCTATCGATTCGATAATGCCGGATGGGTGAAGAGAACCGGGTGCAGGCACCCAGGTTGAATCCGTAAAATTGAAACTGCTGAAAACTGGATCCCGCACATCTTGTAGGAGCTCTCTAATGGCTATTATTAGCTTATATGGAAGGCGAATCCCGGAGTATGGGCCGACCTTTCTTCCCATGTGCCTGGGAGCCGAGCGAAATTGAGATTCTGGCTACGGAGAGGTTAGAGCTGGTCTCAGCGATTGAAAGGCTGAATACTGACTCGGAGTCAAATTTCGTTGGAGATTTCGAGTCACGAGACTCCGGGTTGATGTTGGGTGGAGGTGACGCAACATCCGTGCTGTGGAGAGCGCTCTTTGCAACTGTGAGGCCTTTCGCAACCTTGTGGGATTTTCTCGCCTTCCGTTGCCTCCATGTCTTCAACTTCGAGCGGTATTGGGACTCGCTACAACGCATTCAGTGTTTGGCATATCATGTACAGCAACAATTCCGTACTCAGGGTGGAAGTCTCGAGTGCAGACGCGTTTCATGACGTGTCTCAGAGGTAGATCTTCGTCTATGTAGAGACGAAGGATCTCTTCCTTGTGCTGCTCCCAGTGCTCTGAAGGGATGGGGTCGACCATGATTGTTCGTGCGAACGGTGCGGTATGCTTGACTCTGGATGGGGGTAGGGTGTTCAGCTCAGCGGCGACAATGAGGAAGATGGGTTGCGGGTCCATGTAAAGAGTACTGTGGTATTTGAGACATGGAGACCCGACCGTATGTAACCTTTGCGTCTGCCGTCCGACTAGTTTGCGCCACGCCACGTTCCCAAAATTGAGATTTGCAGAAAGAGATGCACAGTCGGGCTAGTATGGGTTGGAGGTTGCGCTAACTGGCCGGATGTAGCTTATGGAATCTCCTACGGTCCAAGGACGACATTATCTGGTGGTATGATGTGAAATCTCCCCGAACGTCCCCATGTGCCCCCAGAGAGGACGACAGGAGCAAGGCCGATTGGTTCATCAGTCACGGCGGTCCGCACCCCGGAACATTAGCGGCCCCAGTCAGCACGCAGCAGAAGTCAAAAATCCAGCCTGGTATGATGGCCAGCCCCCTTTCACATAAAGTGAGGCATGAGACGGCACAGCAATAAACCGCGCTCTCCAGGGTGCAAAAAGCGGTCAGCAGATTGTCGTGTCACACTAGGTTGCGGGTCCTCGAAATCGGCATCGAATTTTGAGGCTCATAACGTTGCCTAAAGTGTTTGCCTTGTATTTGCCTTCTTGTCACGCTCTTCTCCTCCTCGCCGTCCCAACTGAGAGGTCTTCCAAATAACTAGAGCCAATCATGATATTGGCTTTGTCTAACCGATTGGATTCGCGCTCTTTTAGGGGTGTTGTAACATCACGATGACCTTCAGCAAATTTGTTCTTGCTGCCAGAAGATGCTGAAAGTCCAGCCACGTAAAGTACGGAAGTCCATGCGACGGCTAATAGGAACCCGACAACAATGACGTCCAGTATGTGCACTGCCCACCAAACGTGTTGAATCCCAAGTGAGCATGTCGAGTAACAAAATCGCCATTCCTTAATGTTGTCATCGAACCAACCGCTTAACAGCCCAGCATTGCCCCCAAACTCGCCCATCATGCTGCGCACTGTTATTTCGCGTAGACCCGGAACGCTTTCGTTCATGTGTGTATCCGCGTCGCTCCATCTCTTGGCTTTCCATACTCGAGACCCCTTTTCTTCATCTTTAGGCAGGTGATGGTAGACATCACAGCCTTCGTGATCGTGGCCCGTCAAGATGATGCCGTTACGCCCAAGGCCCTTGCCAGGAGTATCAGGGTTGCCGCTCATACCAAAGATACCTTCCAGTATCCCCTTACCCGCGTTGTAGCTCAGATGATTCTGCTCCTTTAGTCCTCCTCCTTCTTCATCGGAATAAAAGTCAAAATGGGGACCATCAACGCAAATACCTGCATCTTTTGGTAGTGGTAAATGGGTAAGAAGGATAGTGGCTGTAGTTCGATCTTCAACCGGGCGAGAAGCACCAATGGCATCATTGATAAATGTGTACGTATCTCCTTGAAGGTCTGTGTCCAGGGCCGGGGTGTCAAGGTTGAGCGAGTTCATGACTATGATCCTAATTTCAGGCTGATTCACGCTATCCTGGCGGTCTGTGTCATTCGCCTGATCTTGAGATAGGACAAACCGAGTCTCCCAATTCGCCCGGCCAAAAACTCTTTCGAATCTCTCAATTCTCTCTAGCGACATATCACCGGCATATCCAACATCATGATTCCCCGCAACGTTGACAATCCGTCTCTCCCAGCTCCTAGCCTGGCCTAATGTCCCAACGTGTCTTCCTTCTGTTACTTCATCCTCTACCCTTGTCCCATCCTTGAAGACTCTGTGCCAGAATCGCCATCCTCTTCGCTCGAATTCCTCGTCACTGACCCATTGGCTACCTATTAGATCCCCGAGAACCGTCACATGAGTCGGTTGTGTGTACCAGTGCATCGTGCGATATATGTGGGCCAGGTAGTAGTCGTTGCCGAGGAGGTCCAATCTCTTCCTCCATGATTGCAATATCCGGGGTACGTCTGAAACAACAAGATCGCGCGTAATGTGCTGGATCACCTGGAGGCGATCATTTGTACTATTCGCATCCTGAAGATCCGGCCATAATGCTTGGAGACTTGGAAAGTAGCCATCCTCGGGATTAAGGAGTGAGGAGTCGCCTTCTAGCTGTGGGTCTCCTAAGGCAAGGAGACGAAAGGGTGCTGGGTCTGGTCCAGGCAAGTCATAGCCATACGAGAATTGCGTGGCTCTGCTCCACAAAGAGATGTTTTCAGGTACGCCAGGGGACGGAAAAGCGCAGCTATGGAAAGCTGGATAGAAGTATAAATATGTTGTCGAAATGAATGACAGTGGTAGGAGGATAAGGAGTACTCGGATAAGGAGAGGGAGCATGGAGACAAAGCAATGCTGGAAACAGCAATGCAAAGTTAATCTTGCAAAGTCGAAACAAAACTAACTCCTGGGCTTCAAGATGAAAAGCCTGGTCCTCTTACGTAAGCCGACAGCGAGCCCCCACTACCCTAACCACTAATGCTGATACCTTCCTCCTCGAAACAAACTACAGGAAATCTTCTCCTTACCTTATACATCTATCTCACACCAACAGAAGTCCAACCCATCAACCCCCCCCCCCTTCCCTCCCTCTACACCATCCCGCAATGCTCTCTCCGCGACCCCTCATCAAAGGCCCCCTCCACCCCCCAAAACAGCAAACCAACCCTTCCCCAACCTCGTACTCGCAGCGCGCGATAGCACGGGGAGAGCTATGGCTAGAAAAGAGGCCTAGGAACAGTGGCGGAAAAGGTGTACATACCCGGTTTTCTTACCAGAATGGTCTGGTTTTTCTGGGATTTGCTGACAAGCTGCTGCGTGCGAAAAGAGGTCACGTTCGATTCGGGCAAGCTACCGCGGCCGTTTTTGAACCCGGCGGTGATGGGGCAGAGGAGGAAGCAGCGTGCGGAGAGAGAGAAAAAGGATCAGGGCTGATCGTATTGGGAACAGATCATCTTAGTTTCATTGCCTTTGTATATCTACGTAGCTAAGCAGTTCAAGATGGTCGTACTATCTCATGAAATGTACATGCGCAAATCCATGTCTCATACCGCTCTCATAACATTCATCAGGGCATTCCGACATACATCCAGGTCCTGCGGAAAATCGTTCCCAAGCGCCAGAGAGCGCCGCAATTCCTCCCTTCATATGTCCGTTACTGATGTGTCGCAACGTCAAGGCTCTTTTGTACAGTCTCAGCCCCCTCGTTACCTTCCCCAATCATCGACTTGACCCTCACTGGCAGGAAGCACGACCCCGATACTTCCTCTCAGCTTTTCTCTAATCCTTTCCCTTTTACCCTCCTCGCGCCTTTCCTTCCTCTTTTCCATCCGCTCCTGCAATCCCCTGAAGCCGACGAATTGCACCTGGTACCCTAATCTAGGTATGACCACCCCGTCGTGTGGTCTCTCTTCGCTTCTGTCTGGCTGTATAAACTCGTAGTCATTACTTTGGTTATCATATGTGTCACTGTAGCTCTGTCTTCTGCGCTGATCACTTCCACGGGGCCCCTCTTGCGACCAACCAAATCTCTGGCGCCCACGAAGCCGCAGCGACCCAAACCGCCGGCTTAGCGATGAAGTGCGTGACGGAGTGGTAGTTTTGGGCTGAGGCATACCGATCGAGTTTCCAACCAGAACGCCTGAATTGCCAAATTCGCTATCGCTGTCGGAAAGGTCATCCCAGAAGCCACGCGGCCGCCAGAATGGATGCAACTTGTTCTCATGGGTATCGCTCACACTTGGAGCGCGAGCGCTGATTGTCCTTCGTCTTGATAGGGATCGGCTGAGGGGTGAGACGAATGATTCGGAATAACGACGGGAACTAAGAGCACGCTTCATCATCGAGAGAGGACCACGGGTCCTGGGGCTTCCAGAAGAAGGCGGTTGAACAGAGTGTCGGTCTAGATCATCCACCGGAGTGTTATTAGCAGGGGTAGGTGGAATGATTTTGAAGTCGGGGGGTTGCGGTGGGTCGCGAGGGTTCTTGAGAGGTGAATTGATCAGATGTCTTTCTTCAAATACAGGATCTTCTGGCGTCACAGGCGACTGATGGATAATGGCAGGTTTCGTGGGCCCGGGGATCACGAAATTGGCGTTGCCGGCGACAAAGGTGGAATGCTCCGCAGGTTGGGAGTTACGCCTGGGCAGCTGCTGGACCACAAGTATGGATTTGTTGGTGTGCGGGTAGATACTGACCGCTGTTGCTTCATCGACTTCAAGTGTACCAGGAGTAGAAGAGCGGGCAGAGCGTAAAGAGAACGGAGTGACGAGCGCAGAGCGAGGCCGCGTAGCTGACCAGTCCCCGGTGCTAGATCGATCAAGGCCCGTAGTTTGTGTATCATCAGGTTCTGTAATCTGCAGTATAGGTTGTGATTGTGAGGACTGTCCCTCCTCGCCGTCATGTGCAATCACGCTAGCTGATGTTCCAGAGGTAGTACGGGAGAAGTTCCTACTCGTTGGTGCGGATGGGGAGGATTTCTGGGCGACGAGAGCTGGTGGAGTCTCTCTTGCAATCCTCGCTTCTGGCTTTGACGGGGTGAATTCGGGTACAATGGCGGAAATCGTTCGGCGCTCTCGACCGGGAAGGTCGAAATAGCCAACTGTTTCGTCGGGCGCGGTAGTCGGCCTCGATGATTGCTGGCGAGCAGAAGTAAGCGATATAGTCCTAGAAAGGCGTCTGCTGCTTGGGGCAGAAGACTTCAAAGAAGATCGGCGTTCAGGGATCACAATTACCGGCACAGTATCTTGCCGCACCTTGGCCATACTCGAAGCGATACTGGTTGCACTATCTGATACGAAACTTCTTTTTGGCCCTCCCTCTGGACTCCTGGTATGGCGAAGTAGATGTTGATGTGAGTGATCAGCGGAAATCAAGGAGCTGCGATTCGAACGACTTGAGGAATTGTCGAGCGTATTGAGGGTACAGATTCTGCCGGTGTGTCGAAGAGTCCTTTCCCTTCTAGGTGGAGTGTCGATCACTATCGCTTCCACAACCGTGGAAGTCGCCGACATTTGGGAAAGTCGTCGATTGTCAACCTCTCGTAGCTTTGCATCAATATCTAGGCCCTCGTCCCTCAACGGCCATTGAATCTGCTCGGCGAACCGCTCCGTCGATGCACTCGGCGGACTCTGCCGACTTCTCTCAACCCTTTGGCGTAGACTCAAGGACTTTGTTAAGGCGTTTGGTGCTTCCTGGACAACCTTTGGTGATGTTGGCGATGAACGATTGGAAATTTGTGGGCGTTTCCTTCTCCTGACCAAACCAATTCGTGGCAAGTGTTGGCTTTCATCCGCGCCTATACTATCCAAACCGTCTCGACTACCACCCCAGGCGCCGTCGAACGTAACGAAATCATATGTCTCTGATGGAAACCTCGGTGCTGGATCTCTTAAAGGCGGATCATCCTCTTCCGACTCCATCCCAAGCCCAAGCCCAATATCTCTTAATCTTTTATGACCCGCAGTCTTCAGCCAGTGCTGTTTGAATGGATGTACAGATGGTAGATCTTGTTGTCGAGCTTCGTCATCAGAGGAGGGCTCCTCAGGAGCAGTCTTGAAAGACTCTGCTCGACTCGATACTTTGCGAGACGCCGAATGTGCCCCTGAAGGATAAAGAATGTGGTTCACCCTTGGCGGAGTTGTCTCTGGAGTGGGCGGGCTCCGTTGGACCACAGGTGTGACGATTCCAGAACTACCGCTGGTATAAGTTGTCGCGAATGCGCGGTCTTTTGACGGGGAATCTTCGATCCAACTTGAGTCTACATTCTCGGTAGAATTCGAGGGTGGAGTTAGTGGTAAACGGCGCTCCGGAGCAAGCGGGAATGGTGAAGGCTCTGGAATCCAGGACCGTATCCGCTCAGAGGAACTGTAGCTGTACGCATCGCTTACACGTTCGAGACTACGTTCAAGCTTTACGGAATGCTTGGAATTTGAAGCGCCTGCCGCAGCTGTTCTTCTGGGAAACGCTTTGTGAGACTTCAACGTTGCGATGTTCGAAGACGGTTGGACCTCCATTTTGTTTCTTAGCTTTTTGCCGGGCAGCTCAGTACAGGTAGATCTGAGAGACACTCCGCTCGCGCGTAAGGATCGCGAGTCTTAGATGGAGTGTATCAAACTTACCCTGATATCAGCGTAATGCTGGACAGATGGCACTCATCACTCGTGTTTGCCGTCCGTTTGACTCCAGGACAAATCCGCGCTTGAACCGGCTAACGTGATAAGTTCTATCACTTCGGTCAAAGAGCAGAACTGTCGTTCCTGAGAGTTGCCGAGAGCTGTTAAGCTGACTTGGCCGTGAGGTGCTGGGATTGATCTTCGACCGAGTCTCCTGCCCTAACGTCGTAATACGCAGCCACGGCCAGGATGTATGCACAGAGCCTTGAGTAGCGCACCTATCCTTGACTGTGGGGGTTGACGAAGCCGCGCGGTGCGCCTTGAGCTGTCAGCCTGTCTGTAGTATCACTGTAGTCAGACATCGACGTGTGAGAGTCGTCAAAGGCGAGTGCTGCACTGGGGCGGACGTGTTGGATGTTGAGGGGTATACGATCTTGTGTCGTCTCAAACCTGCATGAAGTGAGTGTCTCGGTCGCAATATTGCGACGCTAAGAATAGCCGCCTAAGGGAGAAGGTCGACCAATCCCTGCCCGAGAAGCGGATGTTCAAGGGTAGCGACGTGAACGTCCTTTTACATCATATCACCGTTGATAGGGGTACTCTTGTATAATCCCTTGTCAAATCAAAGGTCGCAACTGCTCTGCTGATACTGGGACTGGGACTGGGTAGCAGATGATGTATATAATGTCGAATGAGCTGCAGCTACTCTAATGGTGTTTGATCATATTTGACCAAACTCTGCACTTCATGCTGTTGTCAAGGTTAGCCTCAATAATAATCATTATATATATATCGACTCTTCCTAATGGCTCGGATGATTGGCAAATCATAAACGCGACTGCAGGAAGAAGTGCGGCCACTATGAGGTGAAGTTCAGTGAACAACAGCATCCGAGCATTGAGTAATAATTCTCCAGTGTCCAAATCTTCTGCGTCTGTGGTCTTGGTCGTTCTCTGGAAACCAGATGTAAGAACTTGAACAGCTATCTTATGTCGCCATACTCTCGTAGCATGCTCGCCTATACTCATGCAGATCATCTATTGCCTGCTCCTCTACGTTGATGCTTCACATGATGGTGGGTGCGAGAATATCCATATAGCATCCATTCAACCTTCCTCGACCACCTTATCATGCTTCACAACTCGGTAGGCCAAGACAAGGACGACCTGTGGGAAATATCAAGAGGATTGTCGTTTCCACAGCACGGTACAGTAACTATGTGCTTGCCACATCAACCCTGGATTTGGCGATAATTTCCCGATCTTCATAATCAAATCTGATTGAACATATGAAGAACAAGTGGGAGAGAGCTCGAAGACTTGTAACAAGCCTTTCAAACGACGTCCTTTCGGGATACCCACAATATGTACTTCGTTATTTCATTTGGCGAGGCATTGAATTAATAGGTGTAGTTGTAAAGACTAAGTCAAAGTGATGATTCGGATTTGCATCAAACGGAGATAAACTAACAATTTCGAATATTGAGCTCTCAAAGTACATGTGCTCTCACCTATTTTTAGTGTGGAAATAAGTACCTAAGCATGTATACCTGATAAGGGGGTATGTGGCCATAGAGAAGGGGTGTACGGCTATAGAAAGGAAATGTACGTCTATTGGCTCCCTGTTTATCACAACAGATTTAGAAGATCAGAGGGTGTTTCCGACTGGGAGAGATTTGGGGAGTGAGATATTCTCCACTTACTAGACCTTCAGGAAATGGGAAGTCCTGATCATTGGTGGCTGGCAGACGCTGTAATAGCTGTCTGTATTATGGATGTACTAAGGGGGGGGAGAAGGGTTGGAAGCCTCCAGGCACTGACTCTTGAATATTGTTGGAAATAGGGGAGTTGGTAACCTCCGCCTCATAGGGCTGGTAGGGCTGGGGCCCGTTAGTAGAGTTTTCACCTTCCACCTCCTAGATAGCCTCCGAACAACAACAACCAAAATACCAATATGCCCCATATGACCTCGTATTCCAACAAATATCACCGTTCAACTTAGATAAAGCTGGTGCAGTTAGGTTTAAGATAGATGGTAAGATTGTTCAAAAATCAAGACAAAGAGAAGAGCAGTGGATTAAGTAAGCCCGGGGACGATACGTACCTAGGCACGTGATAGGGTACCTTTCAAGTAGTTTACATCTTGCTTCTTGGCCTTGGACCAGAAATCGGAAACGGCGATCAGTATCCCTGCGTTTTACCACGTCATTGCGCATGCACCTACGCCATCGGCGCGTCAAGGGCAACAAGCCAAGTAGGTAGAATAAGGTAAGATGGACATTCGACAAGAGATTTCGGTTATTCATAGTGGGGATACAAATACTCCTACAAATCAGTCACTATCATCCTACAGCTCCCAACCTTCTTGCTATAACTTCGCTTTTCATACCCTGATACGAGTAGAAGGACCCATCGTCATCGGTGATCTTCGCATCGGCCGATCTTCCTTCGTCAGCCTGCACCTTCACTCTTTCATCATATTTTATTAATACCAACCAAAGCAGTTACTACTACTCGTACCGACATCGACCTTCCTTCTCCCACTGCCCGCTATTTCATGCTACCTACGCTCCAGTGAGGTCAACTTTGCTGCTGCTCCTCCTCCTAACGGCACCTTTCGCGAGACCCCTACACCAAACCAAAAATCACTACCTACCCCATTAACGACCTCAATCTCACACTCCGTTCACCATGTCGACCATTCAAAATCTGAAGAATTTTATACGACATGGTAAACAAGCTCGAGCATCTAATTCTCCTCATGGCGAGCCAACGACAAACATCTCGCCGGTCAACGCCCAGCAACAACGCCATAACCCCCCACCACAACAAAATCATTATGCAATAAGCGATCCGAATGTCCTAGATCACAAACCACTACAAGCTGGAAATGTACCAGGTGCAGATTTCTCTGCTGCGAACATTGACCACAGAAACGTGGCTGCTCAAGCGGGCGGAGTGGCCGCCAAGGCGGCTGGCGACAAGCAACGAGTGGGAAATGAAGGATCGACGGAGCGAAGTCAAGACTATGATCCCTCAACAATCGAGCGAATAGTTGCCGAGGAAAGAGAGAGCAAAGGGAAGCTGCCAAAGTACCCAGGGCTCGAACGATGGACTTTGGTCGAGAAAATGGGGGATGGTGCCTTCAGCAATGTATACCGCGCCAGAGACAGTACAGGCCAGGCAGGCGAGGTAGCCATCAAGGTCGTCCGAAAGTTCGAGATGAACTCCAGCCAGGTAAGCTTTGTCTAGCCATCTGGAAGTGGCCATTTCCTTGGGCTTATTGTCATATGTTTTCTGTGCCCGATCCGCCATTGCTGTTCTTCTAAAGCTCCAAGTGAGCCGCGAAACTGTGCCAATACTTCGTACTAGGGCGACAACCATCTTCATCCGGATTTTAAAAAGCAACCAAAGGTTGTGGAGGTGCGCAAACGCTTTCCATCTGTGCAAATCCTGTACCATGTCGTTGGCGTTCTGCGTTACAGACGTATTCTGTACGGTGTAACAAGCCGCTGACTTTAACGACGATTACTACAGAGAGCCAATATTCTCAAAGAGGTCCAGATAATGCGACAGTTAGATCATCCTAATATCGTCAAGCTTATCGATTTTTCCGAATCCCGCCAATACTATTACATAGTCCTCGAGCTCTGCCCTGGAGGAGAGCTGTTCCACCAAATTGTTAGATTGACTTACTTCAGTGAGGAGCTGAGCCGCCATGTCATCGTGCAAGTTGCGGAAGCCTTGGAGTATCTACATGAAGACCGCGGTGTCGTTCATCGGTATGTTCTACGGTGTCTACCGCGTCTTAATGAATCCTAATTTGAGGTCAGTGACATTAAGCCCGAGAACCTCTTGTTCTACCCGGCACCATTCATACCAACGAAGAATCCAAAGCCCAGGTCTGCTGAGGATGAGGACAAGGCAGACGAGGGTGAATTCGTTAAACGCATCGGAGCCGGTGGTATCGGCAAGATAAAGATCGCCGACTTTGGTCTTTCAAAGGTCATCTGGGACAGCCAAACCATGACCCCCTGCGGGACAGTAGGCTACACAGCGCCCGAAATTGTCAAAGACGAGCGCTACTCCAAATCCGTTGACATGTGGGCCATGGGCTGCGTCCTCTACACCCTCCTCTGCGGCTTCCCCCCATTCTACGATGAATCAATTCAAGTCCTTACTGAGAAAGTTGCCAGAGGGCAATACACATTCCTCTCACCCTGGTGGGATGACATTTCCAAATCCGCCCAAGATCTTGTCTCCCACCTCTTGACAGTTGATCCGGATAAACGCTACACCATCGAGCAATTTCTCAATCACCCCTGGATCAAACAATCCAACGAGGACACCTATGCCGCTGCTGACGCCCCGCCCCTCGCCACCCCTCTCTACACTCGTCAGAAAGAATATGGCTTCAATCCATCCGCATCCAAAGTCGTAGACCAAGAACCAATGTCGGCGCAATTCCTCGAAACACCGGGCGGTCATCAACGCCGCACGGATTTCCGATCTCCTGGTGCCGTGAACCTGCGCGAAGTTTTCGACGTTAGCTACGCCGTGCACCGTCAGGAAGAAGAAGGCAAGCGCCGCAAGAATTTCAAACAAGGTTACCGTGGTGCGGCCGGCATGAACGGCCTCAACCCCCTGAATGAAGACGATGACTACGACGATGCTGATGACGACACTTTTGCACCTCAAGGCACCCAGACCATTCCCTCCAAAGTCCCCAAAGGCACCATCTCCGATGGCGTCAGCAGCGTAGAACAGAAAATGCGCTCCACAAACCTTGGTGTCCCCAGCGCTGCCGCTCAAGCAAGACAAGCCGCAGTACCAAAACAAGCAGCAGCGCAGCAGGATGGAGGGAGAGGCTATGGCCAGCACAGTCCTGCTGTTGCGGCGGCGGCCAAGCAGCAGGTGAGGAAGAACCGGGGGGCGTTTGAGCTAAGCCTAGATAACGCGACGCTCTTGGGGCGGAGGGGCAAGGGACCGCAGGATCCGAGTAAGTTGCGGGAGCAGATTGTGCAATAGGTAGTTTGGTGGGCTGATGAAGGGACGGATGCATTGGCATGGTTATGTTAGCTAGCATATTTTCGCGTATGATAAGGATATGGGATCATGATGGCTCTTGAGATGGGATAGAAAGAGCCGCTTCTTTAATCTTAGCTCGCATATTGCAAAGAGCTATCTTCTCCATGTTTGAATTCTAGAATACCGGTCCCAGAATGACAAGAGTCCAAGTAAAAAAACGTCAGAAATCACTATGCTAATGCCCACTTTTTGCCTCCACTGCCGCCTAGATATCCAGGTATGAGAATCCGATGTAAAAAGACGGTCCAGCCGTGCAGAGAGAGGAGGGCGAGGCGAGCGTCAACCGGTCCACTGGCTGAGCTGGATGTCGCAGTTGGCGCTGATGAGGGCGCTGGCGTGTGCTGTGCGGCCTTTCGAGATATCTCAGCGGTTGTAAAAGCGCCCGAGAAAGAAAAGAAAAAAACTAGGGGGGGGGGAAGGAGAAAGTTGGTGCTGCTGTGCTGAATGTCGAGGTAGGGGAAGCGCGCGAAAGGGGAGGGGGAAATCAAGGGGGGGAATGGTGCTGGTGTGCTGAGTGTTTGGTGGGGGGGGGAAGTGCTGGGGGAAGTGCTGGGGATAGTTGGGGGGGGGGATGGTGCTGGGGTGCTGGGGTAACAAGATAGAAAAGCGCCAGAAAAGCGCCAGAAAAACAGGAAGAAAAAAAGAAACCCGGAAATCCCAACGGCCGAAAAAGGAAAAAAAAACACGTCCAATCTAGACCTCCACGGCCATCTGGCCGGCTTGCCCTTCTTCGTCCTCGTCGTCACTGCTGCCACCCTCTTCATCCCCCATCTCCTCATCCTCCGCCTCTTCCACCGGCGTCTCCTCCCTCGCTTTCTCCTCTTCTTCTTCCTCCATCATCTTCTTGGCCAATTGGCCGCGTTTCTTCACCGTCTTGGGCTTCGGCGCCCCGCCATTCCGCCCGTTGGTTCCAGCGGCGATCCGCCGGGCCCACACGCCCGCCATCGCGCTGCTTCGTACCGGGTCGACGGTCTGCCCGCCCTCGTTGGTGGTGGCGTCGGGCTTGGGGGAGCGGATCTTGCGCGGCCGGCCGCGCTTCTTGGCGATCTTCGGCTCTAGAGTAGCCGAAGATTTGGCGGGCCGGCCTCGCTTCTTGGGGGCGGGTGTCGGGGGTGGGGGAGCGGCGGATGAGGTCGGTGCTGCTGGGAGGGCAGCTGGTAGGACGGCCAGGAATTGTTGGGTCAATTTGACCCGCTTGTTCGCTTGGCTGGTTGCCTGGGTGGAGGGCTTGGCCGATGCTGTTGCCGCCGCAGAGGCGGAGCGAGTCGACCTCCCCAATGGGGCAGGTGGAAGAGTTGGCGCCGGGTCCTCCTCCGCTCGCTTCCGCTTCTTCTCTATGGCCGGAGCCACAATTGGAGGTGGGGGTGGTGGAGGTGGTGGCGGTGGTGGCGGTGATGGTGGTGGGGAGGGGGTCGGCTCCTTCTTCACCACGGACATTGCCCGTGTTGGGCGCTTGGCTGGCGGGGGCGAGGTGGCGGCGGCAGGCTCTTCCACCTTTCGCTTTCGCTTCTTCGTTGGCTCCTCGGCAGCCTTGGGCTCCGAGGTAGCCCGAGTCTTCTCTGGCCCTTTTGGCCCAACGTCATCCCCGAATCGCTTCGGCGGCTTTCGGGTCCGCTGCCCCCTCCCTCCTTCAGCTGGAGTCTCCTTCGTGTCGATGGCGAGGTTGTCGGTAGGACGCAATGCCTTTGTTCCATCGTTCGTGGTGGTTGGCTTGGCGGCAGGCTTGGCCCTTGGCTCGCGTTTCTTGGTGACCTTTGGTACGGTGTAGCCAGGGTCTTCATGAAAGCCCCACTTTGGCGTGGTCTTCTCCTTCCATTCTTCGAACAAGTCTACGCCGTTGGCGTTGAATCCCATTAGGTTGCGGGGGTCGGATTTCTTGGTGAACTCCTCGTCGACTTTTCTCAATTGGGACTCCAGCTTCAAGTACTCGTCTTGCCATTGTAAGCATGCTTCAGCAGCATTTCCGGCGACGGCGTTGAGAGCTTTCAGAGATTTCTTGGTTGGTGCTTTGAGAGAAGCGACGAATGCGGAGACGTTTGTGAGAGGTACGTAGCCATTGGCCTGGATAGGCGCGTCGAAGTCGTAGGCCGTTGGTAGCTCGATTTCTTCTTCGGTTGCATCGTAAAGATCGTCGAAGTCATCGTTCTGCGAAGTTGTCAGTAGGGTGAATCTCTTGATTAGGGGTACTGGATGGGTAAAGAGAGGAGAGCCATACCGTTGCTGTCACTTGGACAGATGGAACAAGCTGGGAGTGTGCGGCGATGGATGGGAGGTACATGGTAGCCGGTCGAGATGACATCTTGGCTATTTCTTTCGGATTTGTAGAGAGAATCAAACACTCCAGGTGCTGATATGCGGAATGTGTTGGTGTAAGGAGAGCAGGTAGGAGAGAATTCAAACACTTTCCAGACACACAGTGTGTGCTTTAGTGCGAATTGCGTACTTGTAGTACAAGATGACGAGGTAAGAGAGTAGTCAAACACTGTAAAGTGAGGTAACAAAGTGTGATCTTGTAGAACAAGTAGGTCAGGTAAGACGGTAGTCGAACACTGTAAGGTGGTGATAACAAAGTGTGATCTTTGACCAGGTAAAAAGGTAGTCAGACA
>JAABUT010000838.1_pt1 | contig 41655 bp, 45 predicted proteins | sample 5559281 | NCBI WGS metagenome assembly JAABUT01 (sample SAMN10711880, study PRJNA513359) | rock metagenome | isolation source: Antarctica rocks | place: Antarctica: Victoria Land, Ricker Hills nord | collected 2016-01-04
CCTACCTCACCCGCATGCTCGCCGCGGCCGGGACGACGCCCTCGGCCTGCCGACAGACCCGAGTCGCCCAGCTCGTCACCGACCTCGACCCGAAGCTCACCGCCGCCGCGCTCGGCATGCAGGACTCCAGAACTCCTGACATGTTGAGTTAGATCTTGCGTGTCAGGGCTGTTCTTTGACGCTGTAGGCCAGGGTCAGGTCGGTGCCGGGGTAGCGGGTGGCGGTGTCGGTGAGTTCGGCGCAGAGGGCGGCGAGGGCTCGGCTGCGTCGGGGTGCGCTGGCGGGGTCGAGCCGGACGTGCAGGGTGTCGCCGATGATCTGCAGGTCGCCCGGCAGGGTGAATGCCTCGCGGAGCAGCGCGCGGGCTTCGTCGTCACCGCGGGAGTAGTGCGGGCGCAGGAGCCGGGTCAGGGCGCTCTCGCTGTTGTAGGCGCTCATCCGGATCGCGTGGGGCTGGCCGACTTTGGTCAGGGCGCGGGCCTTGGCCGGGTTCGGGACCTGCCGGGTCGGGTCGTCGTCGTGGTCGGCGTAGCTGTCCAGTGCGTCCAGGGCGTCCAGGGCGAAGTGCTCCCGGGCGTACTTGAAGTAGTTCTCCTGCCGCCACCTGACGCTCATGCGGTAGGCGGTCTCGGCAGCGCTCAGGTCGGTCCGGTTGGTCAGGATCGGGGTCTGATGCCCGTCGTCGCTGCGCCGCACGACCAGGCGCAGCGTCATCGTCGATGCTGGCTGGGCTGGCGTGCCGGCGGTCGCGGGCTGCGCCGGGACAGCCAGCTCGATCGGGCGTTCAGCGAGTTTGTAGGTGTGCGTGCTGCCGTCGGGGGCGGTGAAGTCCTTGGTGGTGAAGGTGTCCTCGGCCGAGCGGGTCCAGGCGCCTTTGTAGTAGGTCAGCAGGTCGAAGCCGGCCGCGACGATCTCGGCGAACACGGCCGGGGAGTAGCCGCCGCGATCGAACACGACCGTGCAACGCCGGTCCGGTCCCACCATGGCCCGCAGGTCGGGCAGGGTCCGGCGCAGCTCGGCGGCCAGGCTCTGTGACGGCGCGGCGGTCAGCACCATCACCGGGTCGCCGTCGGCGTCACCGACCCAGGTCTCCTCGGTCGCCGGACCGGCGATCCGCATCCGGGCGATGTGGGTCTTGGGCAGCTGCCGGGTCCCGGAGTAGACCCGCACATGCCCGTCGAGGTAGAGGAACCCGACCGCCTCCGGACGGGCCGTGGCGTGATGCGTGCCGAGCGCGGCCTGCAGCTGCGCGCCCGACCGTGCCCGGCCAGCTCGGCCAGCTTGCGGCACAGCGTCTTGACCTCCGGCGCGCGGTCCAGCCCGAGCAGCCGGCCCAGGTCGGCCGGGCGCAGCCGGGTCGCGCCCTCGGCGCGGGGTTCGCGCAGCAACGCCATGAACACCCCCATGAACGCGTGGCGCGCAGTCCGTAGAAGCCCTTGCTCATCGGGGGAAAGGTCTGCTCGGCGACCGCGAGCAGCCCGGTCATCTCCAACGCCGGCAACGCCAGCAGCAACCCGGCCTGCGGCAGGTGCGCCCCCTGGGTGATCACCACCGGCGCCTCCACCAGGTCCCCGGCCCGGGCCGCTGCCCGCTCAACCGTGCGCGGCACCGGCCAGGGCAGAACCGCCAGCTCAGCGACCGTGGCTGCGTCGTCGTCGGCGGTGGCGGTGGCGGCGGTCGGCTCGGCCGGCAATTCGACCGGCGGGGCCGTGCGCGGCGCGACCCGGCCCAGCGCGACCCGCACCGTGGCTGTGGACACCCCGGTCTGGGCGGCGATCCGCAGCAAGCTCAGGCCGGTCGCCTCCAGCGCGACGATCCGCGCTGCCAGGGCCTGGGTGAGCTTGCTCGCCCGCCGCGGACCGGGCCGTTCCCGCACCAGCGCGAGCACCCCGCCCTCGGCGAACGCCCCGACCCACCGCCACAACGTGGCCTGACTGACCGCGAATGCAGCAGCGACATCGCTCGCGGAGGCGATCCTGGTGGTCACCAGCTGCACCGCGGCCAGTCGGCGGCCGGCCTGGTCACCGGCCGCGTAGTTGAACGTCGCGAGCCCGAACACGAACACCACTGCACCCTTCGGACCCTCCAGCAAGCCCGCCGACGGGCCGACCGAACGAGCCTGCGCGGGCAGCAGCGGCAGCACCGGCTGGGTCACCCGTACCATCCTGGACCCTCGGCTAGACACGCAACCATTATCTCATCAACAGAGCCGATGCGCCGCCCAACACACGCGAAAACCGCTACGCCGCAGCAAAGTCCGCCACCTACCCAACCGCCATGTCAGGAGTTCTGGACTCAGGGCTCGTGCGCTACCTCGCCGACAACGTCGACCACGATCGGGTCACCAAGACGACCCGCACGTGACCAACGCGTGCGTTCCAGGCGACACCTTGCACACCTTGCCTTGAACCTGTGCGAGTTGGACAAGGAAGGCGCCCGAGGGAACTTCAAGGGCGGGTTCGGCTACCACCCCCTGGGAGCGTGGTTGGACAACACCGGTGAGGCCCTCGCCGCGCTGCTGCGACCGGGCAACGCGGGCAGCAACACCGCCACCGATCACCTCACCGTCGTGGACTGGGCCCTGAGCCAGCTGCCGGACCGGTGGCGCGGTAAGCCAATCCTGATCCGGGCTGACGGGGCGGGCTACTCCCACGCCCTGATCGCCGCGCTTTCGCAGCAGGGCCTGGAGTTCTCTGTCGGCTACCCCGTCACCGAAGCCGTCCGAGACGCCATCAAGAAGGTCCCGAAGTGGGCCTGGCAGATCGCCTGCAACGCCGACGGGCTTCTGCGTGAACACGCCGACGTCGTCGACATCACCAACATGCTCGACCTCAGCAGGTGGAGCAGCACCTGCCCGGACATGCGCGTCATCGTCCGCCGCGAACTGCCGCACCCCGGGGCGACCCTGGACGCCTTCGAGATCCGCGACGGCTACCGCTACCAAGCCTTCACCACCAACACCCGCACCGGGCAGCTCGCCTTCCTCGAGGCCCGGCACCGGGCCCACGCCCGCGTCGAGGACCGGATCCGCACCGGCAAGGACACCGGCCTCGGGCACCTCCCCAGCAGGCACCAGAACATCAACGAGGTCTGGACCGAACTCGCCCTGATCGCCGCGGACCTGCTCGCCCTGACCCAGTCGATGCTCCTGACGACCGAGCCCGACCTGCACCGCGCCGAACCCAAGACGCTGCGCTACCGGCTCCTGCACACCACCGCCCGCATCACCCACGGCCAGCGCACGGTCTTCCTCCGCCTGGCCGAGCACTGGCCCTGGGCCCTCGCCCTCGCGAAGGCGTTCCAGCGCCTGCGGCAGATCCCGCTCCCGGCCTGACAGCCAGCACCACCGCCACCCGCACCAGCCCCATAACGAACACGGAGACCCCGGACCCCGCGCCGGCCCTCACCCCTGCCCGTGAACCGCCCAGCCCCAATCAAGATCGTCCGGCAAGGTCGCGAGCCCCTACTGAAAGGCCGGGGCTAGTGGAGGGCTAGTGGCCGTGAGCGACACCGATTTGATCGGCTCTCTGATGCCGGTTGGGACGGGTGGCGAGCTCACCTCGACCGCCTGGCCGTCCGCGCCGGCCATCGCCGTCGTGGGGTCGGGCGAGCCCTGCTAGATGCCGCGGAAGCTCGACTGGCAGGGCTCGGCGCGCGACGCTTTGACGCCATGGTGCTCGACGTGAACGAGCTCGGCCACCGGCTGTGGCAGGCCGCCGGCTACCGCCGCCAGGAAGAGTGGGGCCGCTGGGTAAAGACCTCGTAGCCCGTCTCCCCGCTCTGCCAGGCGCATGCTCCCCGTCCCGTTTAACGGTCGGTAGCCTGGACGTACCCCGGGCTGAGGCAAGACCGGGCTGACCAATCTCCAGGGGATACCGTCAGCTATGGGTTCGGCGCGCCGTACGAGGACCCTCGACTGACGCGGAGCTACGACCGCGGGAACGATATGCCCGAGTCGTCTCTGCTTGCTTGGGCGCACAAGATCATCTCATTTATCCCCAAGGAGCGACCGGCGGTCCTCGACGTGGGCGTGGGCACGCGCGTTTTCACCTGGGCACTGGCCGATGGTGGCTGGCCGACCGGTATGACCGGGGTCGACCCTTCTCGCGCGATGCTCCAGCAGGCTCAAAGGCGAGGGCGACGACCGGAGAACGCCTTCTCTCTGTCTGGCAGGTGATCTGCCACGTTTCGTCGCTTGTGGAGGTCATGCCGATATAGACATGAACTGCACTTCATGCGCAACGCGCTGGCCAAGGTCAGCAAAGGCCACGACGAGATGGTCGCCGCCACAATCCGCACGATCTTCGCCCAACCCGGCCAGAAAGAGGTCCGCGCCCAGGCGACCTGGTCGCCGGCATGCTCACCGGGCAGTTCCCCGCCGTCGCCGAGATGCTGCTCGAGGCCAAGCCGGACCTGACCGCGTTCGCGGACTTCCCGCTCCCACACTGGCGCAAGATCTGGCGCACCAACCCCCTCGCACGCCTCAACCGCGAGGTCAAGCGCCGCACCCACGTCGTCGGGATCTTCCCCAACCCCGCAGCCCTGCTGCGCCTCTCGAGCTGCGTGCTCATCGAAGCCCACGACGAGTGGCAAGACAGCGACCGGCGTTACCTGAGCGAGGAATCCATGGCCCTGCTCAACCCACCCGCCCCGACCGTCCTGGAGCCTAAGACCGCGACCACGCAGACGACCCCGCGAAAGGAGATCGCCGCTACGGCATAGTTGCTCTCACTCACTAAGTCCCACGCGACGAGTTACACCACCTCGCGGGGCACGGCCGACATGGCGTGCGAAGGACGTCTGGTCTGCCTGCAGTCCAGTGTCCTGGAGCTGACTTCGCTCTCCTATCGGGACCGACCTCCTGCCGCAAGTCGGCGGGACGCGGTCGAGGACTGCGGCGACTATTTGGTCGGTCTGCAGCCCGCGGCGAGGTCTCGACCTCGAAGCGCGCCAGCAGCTCCCGAGTCGGCCGTCGTGGCGGTGCTCGCCCGTCAAGCGACCGGGTCGGCTCGCAGTCTGCTGTAGGTGACGAGGTCGTGCCACGTCCCAGCCCTGAACTGAGCGTGTCGTGCGATCCCCTCATGGTGAAACCCGGCCCGCTCGAGCGCCCGCTGCTCGGCGATGTTGTCCACGTCTGTGCCCGCTTCGAGGCGCTCGACCAGTGTGTTGGCGAACAGGTAGTCGGCGAAGACGGCGTGTGCGGCCGCACCGTAGCCGCGGCCACGGTGCTCGGGCAGGAGAAAGATTCCGATGTTCAACGCCCGGGCCGTGCTGGAGGGCGCATGACGCACGGCAAACCAATCCACACTGCCCAGCAGCGTGCCGTCCGGCGTCTGGACGGCGAGCCCGCCGGCGTCATCACTGATCAGCCCATCAACGGCGAACCGCCGCTCCAAGCCGTTCACCGACCGGTGGCCGAAGAACCCGAACGGGTCGTCCTCTTGGGGACGGACACCAATGGCCGCCAGATCATCCGCCCGGATCGGTCGCAACTGCACGATGGCCACCTCCTGACCGTAACCGGCCATGAGGACCCCAGACGTCCCTTAGCTCGGTCGGCTACTTGTCCGGTAGCCGATCGACTACTGGATGAGCGGCGGCTTCGGCGTCCGGTCGAGCGAGCGCTGCAGCCGCTCGCGGATGACCAGTAGGCGCTGTCTCGGACGGTTCCGTCGCTGACCGGCGCGTGCGCTCGGCGCGCGCCCTCGGCTCGAGTTCCGAGTCGTTCGATCGCCTGTCGGGAGGTGGTGTTGCATGCGTCGGTCTTGAGCGTCACGCGCAGCACCAGCCACACCTCGGACGCGTGGTCAGCTGCAGCAGCCTGCCACCGGACCGGAGACCCGTACCGGGCTTACTTGTGGTCGGTCACGTCCGGCCGTCGAGGAGGTACAGCACCAGCAGGACGGCCAGGATGCCCAGCAGGAGGCAGAAGACCGGCCGGACACGGCGGCGGCTCGCATCGTGCGGCGGCTGCGGTGGCGCTGGGCGGGGTCGGCCAGTGAGCCTGACCGGCTCGACGTGGACAGCTGTTCGTAGCGCTGAACGGCGATCAGCTCGGCCAGGGACTGGTCGGACAGTTCGATCGGAACGGGTAGCGGCACGAACCCGACAAGAGCCCCGGCCCGCAGCACCCGGGGCTTCCAGCAGGTCGCCGTGCAGGTCCCACCTCGCCTCGCGGTCGCCCGGTAGGGCGACGCGAAGGTGGTAGTCGGACTCGGCGTCCCGCTCGAGGCGGCAGCCATCGCCCCGAATGTCCAGCTCCACTGCGACGGCGAGTGCTCGGTCCTCCTCCATCGGCGCCTCCCTCGGTAATGGGTGCGCTGATTGGGCTGCGCCGGCCAGAGTTGACGAGCGGCTTGCGGTTCGTGACGGCTGCTCAGTGACTTCTAGATCGTCAGGACGTTGACGGCGAACGCCAACAGCGCTGCGGCCGCTCTGGCTCGACGCAACGCGGCGCTGGGTGACTGTCCGCGCAGGTCGATGTAGAGCGTGACGGTGACCCAGGTGACGACCGGGGCCAGGCAGTCCTTGGCGGAGAACCCGGGCAGACCGTCGTCGTTCAGGGCGGCCATGTTCGCCGAGCGCCGCAGCAGCCAGGTAGCCGTAAACGACAGGACCGCCAGCGCCATCAGGTCCAGGCCCCGCACCTTCAGCAGTGCCCCGACAGCCAGGGCGAGCACGGCGGTCAGGCCGGCGGTGAGCAGGATGTGCCCCGCGCTGAAGGCGCCGGTCGGGAGGGCGGCGCCTGGGGCTGCTGTGCGCAGGGTCGTCATCGGGTTCCTCGTCGGACCGGGTGCTATCGGGTGGGTGGGTGGAGCGAGGGTGTGGTGAGTCCGTTCAGTGCAGGGCGATGCCGGCGGCGGCGCAGGCCAGGACCACGTAGGGCTCTTTGACCTTGAAGCGCAGCAGCACCGCGAGCGTGACAACACCGATTGCCAGGGTGGTCAGGTCAACGACGACCTGCCGGAGGAGCACGACGGTGGCGCCGGTCAGCGCTCCAGCGGCGGCCGCGGTGGCGCCCTTGCCGAAGGCTTTGACTTGCGGGTTGTCCTTGTGTCGGACGAACCAGCGGCCGGGCAACACGACCCCGAGGTAGATCGGGATGAAGATCGCGACGGTCGCGATGACCGCTCCCGCGAACCCGGCGGTGAGGTAGCCGATGAACGTAGCGGTGATGACGACTGGGCCCGGGGTGATCAGGCCCATGGCCACGGCGTCGAGGAACTGCCGGTCGTCGAGCCAGTGGTGCTGGGTGACCACGCCCTCGCGCAGGAACGGCACGATCGCCAGCCCGGAGCCGAAGGTGAACGCACCGGTCTTGAGGAAGAACAGCGCCAGCGCGACCAGCGTCCCGCCACCGGCCAGCGCCCCCAGCGCCGCGGCCGTGCGCGCGGCCACCGTGGTGGGCGTCCGGCCCGGTCGGGCGGGCAACGCCAGCAGCGCCGGTAGCGCCAGGGCTGGCAGGGCGGGGGGTCGGCGTCGGCGCAGGAACGCGGGAGGGGCGTCGAGGACAATCATCAGCAGGCCGGAGGTGAGGAACAGCACGGCGATCTCGGCGCCGGTGACCGCGGTGACGATCGCGAGGCAGGCGCTGATCGCCCACAGCCGCAGGTCCCGGCGGTTGGTGAGCTTGGCGAGTTTGTACGCGGCAATCGCGATGATCGACATCACGCCGGGCGCGACGCCGTAGAACACCGCCTGCACCACCGGCAGACCGGAGAAGTGGGCGTACAGGACGGCGACCGCGAGCACGAACAGGAACGACGGGGCGATGAACGCCAGCGACACCGCCAGCGCTCCCAGCGCGCCGCGTTGCAGGAACCCCACCCACATCGTGACCTGCGCGGCCAACGGGCCGGGCATCGTCTGGCCCAGCGCGACGCCGTTGAGGAACTCCTGCCGGTCCAGCCAGCCGCGCTGCTCGACCAGATCCCGCTGCATGTACCCGACGGTGGCGATCGGGCCGCCGAAGCCGGTGCTGCCCAGCACCAGGAAGTACCTGACCAGTCGACTCAGACCGCCGCCAGAGCCGGTCCCGCCGCCCGAGTCCCCGGCCAGCCGCGGGCCCATCGGTCGCCCTCCCATGAAACGCACTCCATCCGGTCAGCAACCACGGTTGGTCCCGGTGCGACTTTCTACCCGACCGCACACCTCATGGACAACCGCGGTTGCCCGGTAGGGTGCGGTCGACGGTCCGTCCGCGGTGCCGTCAGGACCGGGCGGGAGGACGTCGGTGGGGGTGCTGGCGCAGCGCAGCTGGGTGATGATGGCCTACCGGATGCCGCGGGAGCCGTCGACGCCGCGGATCGTGGTGTGGAAGCGGCTACGCCGGCTCGGGGTGGCCCAGCCGGTCGACGGCCTGGTGCTGCTGCCGGAGATGCCCAGCACCCAGGAGGGCCTGGAGTGGATCGCCGAGCAGGTGCTGGCGGCCGACGGCCAGGTCACACTCTGGACCGCTGCCCACGTCTCGTCGGCGGACGAGACGGCCACCGTCGCGGCCATGAACGCCGCGGTCGCCGCCGAGTACACCGCGCTTTCCGCTGAGGCGAACGCGCTCGCCGTTGAGGCGAACACGCTCACGGCGGAGGCGGACGTGCCGGGGGCGCAGGTGGACGCGCCGGCGGCTGACGTTGCTGAAAGCCGTGGTGCGCCGGAGGCGAAGACTGGCATGCCAACGGACCGGGCGGCGCTGCGACGGGCTCCGGCCCGGCTCGGCCGGGCGCTGGCGCAGGTTCAGGCCCGGGACTATTTCGGCGCCGCCGGACGCGCCGAGGCTGAGCGCGCGGTGCTGGCGCTCGGCTCGCTGCTGCGGGAACGAGACCGGGAGGCGGCCCGGTGAGGTGGGTGACCCGCAGCGGCCCGCACGTGGACCGGATGGCCTGCGCCTGGCTGATCCGGCGGTGCGTGGACCCCGACGCCCAGTTCGCCTTCGTCACCGACCCGGACGCTGCCCCAGCGGGGATGACGCCGTTCGACATGCGCGGCGCCGAGTTGTCCCACCACGGCCAGGACTGCACCTTCGAGACCATCCTGGCCCGCTACCAGCTGGAGGACCCAGTGCTGGACGAGCTCGCCGCGCTGGTGCACGAGGCGGATCTGGCCGACGACCGCTTCTTCGCCCCCGCGGCGCCCGGCCTGGACCTGGTGACTCGCGGGCTGTCGCTGGTGTGCGGCGACGACGAGGCCCTGGCCGTCGGGATGCGGGTCTTCGACGGGCTGTACGAGCAGAGCCGGCAGAAGCTGCTCCGGAACTCACCGGCCACATGAGCGGCAACCGCCCGCTCACCACGCTTGTCCTGGCTCTGCCGGTCGCCACGCGCGTGACCGGGTGCGGGACGGCCCAGTCCCACGGAGCCGGCACACCTGCCGCCGGGCAACCGGCGAAACCCGGTGTGACCGCCGGCACCCCGCCCGCTGGCGACGTCACCGGTGGCACGACCCCGGCAGCAGACTGGGACCGGCCGGCCGACCAGGCGGTCCGGGTACGAGTCGCAGGCCTGGACCTGCTGGCCGCCGAGGACCTCACCGTCCACCACCACGCCCACCTCGATGTCATCGTCGACGGCCGCAGCGTGCCGGTGCCCGCCGGGCTGGGGATCTCCGTTCCCGACGCCAACGGAAGGATCCCTGGCACGCACGAGCCCGGGCAGCCGGGTATCGCGCCGCTGCACACCCACGGCACCAGCGGGGTCCTGCACGTGGAGTCCCCGACCGACCCGCAGTTCACCCTCGGCCAGCTGTTCGCCGAGTGGAACGTCGCGCTGGCAGCAGGCCAGATCGGCGGCTACCACCAGGACGCCGGCACCAACGTGCGGGTCTTTGTGGACGGCCAGCAACTGACCACCGACCCGGCCGCCCTGGTGCTGCGTCCCCACCCGGAGATCGCGGCGGTCGTCACCACCGGCGGGACGACGGCCGTCCCGCCGTCGTCGTCCTACCCGTTCCCGGCCGGGCTGTAGTGCGCGGACGGATACGCCGACGGAGCGAGGTACTGGCGGCCGGGGTCCTGGTGGTCCTGGCCGCCGCGGGCGTGGCGTACGGCGTGCACCGGGCCACTGCGCAGCCGGGGGTGGTCGCGTTGCCGCTGCACACGGTGGCGCGGGTGGCGCTGCCCGGCGACACCAGCCGGTTCGACTACGCCAGCATCGACTCCGGGGCACACCGGCTGTTCCTGGCCCACCTCGGGGCCAGCGAGCTGCTCACGGTGGACACTGCCACCAACCAAGTCGTTCGCCGCACGCCCGGCCTGGCCGAGATCCACGGGGTGCTGGTCGTACCGGCCCAGCGACGGGTGTACGCCACCGCAACGGGCACGAACCAGCTGGTCGCGCTGGATGAGACCAGCGGCGCGGAGCTGTGGCGGGCACCGACCGGCTCCTACCCCGACGGCATCGCCTACGCGGCCACGACCGGCCAGCTGTGGGTGTCGAACGAGACCGGCGGCAGCGAGACCGTGGTGGACGCCGGCACCGGCCGGGTCGTGGGGACGGTGCCGCTGGGCGGCGACGCAGGCAACGTCGCCTTCGATCCTGGCGATGGCAGCGGGTCGGGGGCGGTGCTGGTCGACGTGCAGTCCCACAACCAGCTCGTGACGATCGACCCGGACAGCCGGGCGGTGCTGCGGCGCACCGCGCTGCCCGGCTGCGATCACGACCACGGCCTAGCGGTGCTGCCCGCCCGGCGCCTGGCGTTCGTGGCGTGCGACGGCAACGCCGCCCTGCTGGTGCTGGACCTGAACGACAACACGGTCACGCAGCACCTGCAGGTCGGGCGCGACCCGGACGTGCTCGCCGCGGACCCCGACCGGGCGGTGCTGCTCGTATCGGCCGAGAGTGGCTTCGTCACCGTGCTGGGCGCCGGGAACCGGCCGGTGCGGCTGCTCGGCCGGGGGCCACTGGCCGACGGCGCGCACGTCGTGGCTGTCGACCCAGGCACCGGCCGGGCGTACTGGCCGCTCGCCGACGTGGACGGCCACCCGGAACTGCTCGTCACCACCACCACCACAGCGCCGTAGCCGATTTGGCCTCTGGGTCGCGTACCGCGACGATCCCCTGAAGGAACGTCACCAGCAGCACTCCATGGCACGGGCCTTGTTCGCCATGCTGACATGGTTAGTGTGAACATCGACGACGAGCCGCAAGACGGCATGGAGATCCCGCTGCTTGGCGACGGCGTGACGGTGGGTGTCGTGCAAGTCGGAGACACAGTGCGCCGGCCGCGGCGTCCGTTCAGAGCGACCGTCCAGGCCTACCTGGCTCATCTGCACGAGCAGGGCTTCACGGCGGCGCCGGTGCCGATGGGCTACGACAGCGTTGGCCGCGAGGTGCTGTCGTTCATGACCGGCGACGTGCCGCGGGAGCCACTGCCCGACTGGGCTGCCACCTGTGAGGTGCTGGTCGAGCTCGCCCGCCTGGTGCGGCGACTGCACGACGCGTCGGAGTCCTGGCGGCCGCCGAGGGACGCGGTTGGGGCTCCCCTGCCCGGGTCGTCAGCGCGAGACCATGCTGTCGAAGACCGACGGCCTGATCCGAGAGCAGATGGCACGCAAGCCCCCCCCCGTCGGAGCTCACGCTCGCTGGGTTGCTCTATCACCTGTCGCTGGTGGAAGAGGACTGGATGGAGGTGCGCTTCGCTGCCCTGCCCGATCGCGAGCCATGGGCAAATGTCGACTGGGACTCCGATCCGGTGCGGGCCGCGTCGGCCCAGCGGTCTCGTGCCGCCGATCCCGCCATCGGGTGCTGCTGACTCGCCGCTCGGGGCCGTTACAGCGGGTTGAGCCGATCGACGGTGGCCGGTTCGCCTTGCCGGCACGCTCCCGGCAAGACGGTCGTTCGACGGGGTGGTCTCACCGTCCGTGACGGGAGTGGCCGTTGCGGACTTGAGGGTTCGGCGGTGGCGCAGAAGGTGTCGGCGGCGCCGGGCCGGCTTGCCCGAGCGCCTGGTTGAGCGGAACCGGGTAGGCCGCGGCGGCTCGCTGGGCGGAGGATTGTTCCGTGCGATGGGCGGCGTCGTGTGCAGCCTGGGCGATCTGGCCGGCGTCGCCGTCGCGCGGCCAGTCGCTGAACCTGGCGCGCACGTTCCGCACCTGGTCTGGATCGAGCTTGTACCGGCCGAACCTGCTGTCGGGTAGCTGGTCGAGGCGTTGGGCGGCCAGCGCCACGTCGAGCACGCGCAGTCCAGGGTCGCGCATGAACGCTAGTTGCAGCAGCCGGCGCCGTGGGTAGCGGTCGTGGTCCAGGGCGGCGGCGACGTCGATGTAGTCGCGGGCCAGCCCCCGGCCGAGCAGTGCGGTGACCTTGGAGGCAACCGCGCCGTCGAGGTGCAGTACCGGGCCGATGTCGAGGGCGACTGCTTTGTGGGCTCGCCAGTCCCGACCGAGATCGACCTGGGTGGTCTGGCTGGCGCGGGTGACGTGAAGTTGGGCGAACTCCCCGGCGTTCTCGGCCGGGGCCTGCGTCACGTGGACGGTGAATCCTTCGTTCAGCAAGGCGTCGCGGACAGCCTCGAGTACCCGGCCGGGGCCGCCGGGCTCGGGACTGAACAGGTCCACGTCCTGGGTCGGTCGGGTCAGCAGGCCGTGCGCGACCAGGGCGTTTGCGCCGGCGAGCGCGAAGCCGTGTTCGGACGCGGCGACCAGGGCGATCTGCGCGACGAGGGCCTGGAACGGATCGATCATCGCTGCCGGTTTTACAGTTGCGGGACTCGAGGTCCGGCGCCGGCCTGGGCAAGTGCCGGCTGCTCGGTCTGCCAGGCCGCCCGGACGACCCGCGGCAGGTACAGGTCCGGCCACATCCGCAGAAGTTCGGTGCCGTCGAGCCACTGCTCGAGGTCGGCGGGGGAGGCTGCCTCGAGCAGGACGAGCTGGTAGGCCTCCTCCCGCTCGTCGGGGTCGGCAAAGTCGTAGACCGCCCGCGCTGAGGCGTCCAGGTGCAGCGGCAGCTGCCAGCGGCCGCTGACTGGTCCTCGGAGCGCGGCGAGGTCGGTGACCACCACGACCCGCCGCAGCCCGTACCCGGTGCCAGGGATCGGGGCGGTGCCCACGGTGCTGGTCTGCTTCACCACGCCAGTGTCTCATCGAAGCAGCAGCCGGTGTGAGTTGCGACCCAAGCCCTGCCATGGCAGGTGTGTATGCGCGCCCAAAGGCGCGTTCCTGAGGGCGACCGGCGCTGTAGATCAAGAGCCCTACCGGTGCAGTGTCGTGTTCGAGTGTGTCGTGTTCTTAGGTCTGCAGGCCGTCATGCACGGCAGGCGCGAGGAACCGGCGCTATGGCCGTCCTGCATGTCGGCCGACTGAAGCTAGCCAGGACGAACATGTTCGTCACGAACATGTTCGTCCTACGCTGTGGACATGTACGTCAAGCTCGTGCTCGGGCTCGCCGCCCGGTACAGCTGACCGTCAGGGGATCAGCACGACCTTGCCGATCGTCCCGCGGTCGGCGAGCCGGGCCAGCGCCGACGGGCCCTCGGCCAGCGACAGCTCCGCGCCCACCAGCGGGTCGATCAGAGCTTGCTCCCACAGGGCCAGCAGCGCTTCGTGGGTGTCCGGGATGACCTGCGGGGCGTGGGTTCGGTAGAGCCCCCAGTGCAGCCCGACCACCGAGTAGTTCTTGATCAGCACATGGTTGGCCGGGACCTCGGCGATCCGGCCGCCGGCGAAACCGACGATGAGCAGGCGGCCCTCGAAGGCGATGCAGCGCCGGCTGCGATCGGTGACGTCGCCACCGACGGAGTCGTAGACGACGTCGGCCCCCCGCCCCTCGGTGACGTCCTTCACGACCGCGACGAAGTCCTCGGCGGCGTAGTCGATGACGACGTCGGCGCCGAGGTCGCGGCACACCTGCACCTTCTCGGGGCCTCCGGCGGTAGCGATGACCCGGGCGCCGGCCGCCTTGCCGAGTTGGATCGCCGCCGTGCCGACCCCGCCCGCCCCCGCATGCACCAGCAGGGTCTCGCCGGGCTGGAGATGACAGCGCGTGTGCAGCCCGACGTACCCGGTCTGGTAGGTGATGAGCATGCTGGCCGCCTTGGCCGGCGGCATGTCCTCGGGGACGCGCAGGGCACCGGCAGCCGGCACGAGCACCTGCTCGGCCATCCCGCCGTTCGGCAGCCCGGGCGCGGCCAGCACGCGCTCACCCGTGCGCGGGCCCTCGAGCACCGTGCCGCACACCTCCAGGCCGGGGGTGAACGGCAGCGGCGGCTTCTCCTGGTAGGTCCCGCGGCACAGCAGCACGTCGGGGAAGTTCAGGGCGACCGCGTCGACCTTCAGCCGCAGCTGATCGTGCGCCGGCTCCGGCTCCGGGAGGTCGACCAGCCGCAGGACGTCCTGCGGCTCCCCGAGCTCGTGCACCTGCCAGGCCTTCACGGCAGGTCCCAGGGCGTCGTCGCCTGCAGCACGGCCTCGGTGAGCGCGCCCGTCCGCAGGTGCGTCCCGCTCTGGTACGCCGGATCGCGCAGCATGTCCGAGAAGTGCTGCCGGCTGGGGTACTCCACGACCAATAGGGCGTCCCACCGCTCGCCGACCACGGACGTCGAGCCCTCGCTCAGGCACAGCACCTTCGCGCCGTACGACGCGCTGGAGGTGTGGAAGTGGGCGACGTAGGCGGCGTACTGCTCGCGGCCGCCGTCGGGGGCGAACCGGAGCAGGTTGAGCATGACCACCGGGCCGCCCGGATCCTCGGCCAGCAAGCGCTTGAGGTCGGTGCCTGTCGGGTCGACGGCCAAGGTCTGCCTCCGGTGCGGTAGGAACGGGCGCATGAGCGCATCGTTCGCGGACTTCCAGAACGAGGTCTACCTCAAGGGCCTGTTCGGCGAGGACCCGCCCCTGCCCTTCGGCTGGCGCGCGCTGCAGGAGGCCGCCGAGCAGGTCATGAGCCCGGGGGCGGGGGGCTACGTGTCGGGAGGCGCCGGGGGCGAGGACACGATGCGCGCCAACCGCGAGGCGTTCGACCATTGGCGGCTCGCGCCGAGCATGCTGCGGGGCGTGCCGGCCGCGCGGGACCTGTCGATGACCCTGCTCGGTACGGCGATGCCGGCACCGGTGCTGCTGGCCCCGGTCGGCGTCCTGTCGATCGTGCACGCCGAGGCCGAGAAGGCGGTCGCCCGGGCGGCGGCCTCGCTGGGTGTGCCGATGGTGGTCTCGACGGCTGCCTCGACCGCGATGGAGGACGTGCAGGCCGAACTGGCGGGCTCGCCGGGCTGGTACCAGCTCTACTGGCCGAAGGACGTCGACGTCGCGGCTTCGCTGGTGCGGCGGGCCGCAGCATCCGGGTACCAGGCCCTGGTCGTCACCCTGGACACCTGGCAGCTCGGCTGGCGGCCGCGGGACCTGTCGGCGGCCTACCTGCCGTTTCTGCGGGGGGAGGGGATCGCCAATTACCTCAGCGACCCGGCGTTCCGGGCGGGGCTGCCGGCGACGCCGGAGGAGGACCCGAACGCCGCCGTCCTGCACTTCCTCGCGATGTTCAACAACCCGACGCTGACCTGGGCGGACCTCGCGTGGCTGCGCTCGGTCACCGACCTGCCGGTCGTGCTCAAGGGGGTCCAGCACCCCGACGACGTACGCAGGGCCCGGGACGCCGGGGTGCAGGCAGTCATCTGCAGCAACCACGGAGGCCGGCAGGTCGACGGTGCGGTCGGGGCGCTGGACGCCCTGCCCGGGATCGTCGGTGCGGCCGGGGGACTGCCGGTGCTGTTCGACTCCGGGATCCGCACCGGCGCGGACGCGGTGAAGGCGTTGGCCCTCGGCGCGGCCGCGGTCCTGCTCGGGCGGCCGTGGGTGTACGGGCTCGCGCTCGGTGGCCAAGCCGGGGTCACCCACGTGCTGAAGGCGTTCCTGGCCGACCTGGACCTGCAGCTCGGCCTGTCCGGCCATGCCGGCGTGGGGGAGCTGTCGCCGAGCTCCTTGGTCGAGCAACACCGGTGACCCGGCTGCGCGGGCGAGACACCTCGACGGTCCTCCTCAGCGCCTCCGGCTGGCAATCAGGACGGCGGCGGCGAGCCCTACCACCACGAGGACCACCAGCGCTGAGCTGAGCAGACCCAGAGCCAGCACGCGTACGGCGAACAGGGTGACGACCGCGACCACGGCCAGGACGGCGAGCTCTTCACGGGTCACCGCGCGGCGCCTGGCCATGACGTCCGCTCCCGCCGCGGTCAGGCCGTCGGGACGCCGCTCGGGTCGGCCGGCTGCGCCCGGGACCCGTCCTCGGCGAGCGGTCCGGGGATCCCGCGGAAGCGGTACTGCATGGCTTCACGGCCGGCCTGCAGCAACCACGCCTGGCCGGTGTCGGGCGAGTCGAAAGCCTGCAGGACCGCGGCGCCGGCCTGCTCCAGGGGGATGATCGGGACGCCGCTGCTGTCGAGCACCTCCTTGATGTTCAGGATGATCTTCGTGTCGGCGAAGCCGGGGCAAAAGGCGTTGACGGTGATGCCTTGGGGAGCCAGCCCGGGCCCGAGCGCGCGGACGAGGCCGACGACGGCGTGCTTGTTCGCGCCGTACACCGGGTCGAAGGAGGTGCCAGTCAGCCCGGCCATGGAGGCCGTGCACACGACCGAACCGCCGCCGGCACGCCGAAGGGCCGGGAGCGCGGCGTGCACCCCGAACACCACGCCGTCGAGGTTGACCCCCATGGCCCGGCGGTAGGTCAGCAGGTCGAAGTCCTCGTCGACCCCGCAGCCGGTCGAGATGCCGGCGTTGAGGAAGAACAGGTCGAGCCGGCCGTGGATCGCCTCGGCCGCGGCCGTTGTGACCATGACCTCCTCGTAGGAGGTGACGTCGCAGGGCAGGAAGTGTCCGCCGAGCTCGCGGGCCACCTGCTCGCCGCCCTCGACGTCGACGTCGAGCAGGACGACGCTGTCGCCGCGCCGCACGAGCTGCCGGGCGACCTCGGCCCCGAAGCCGCTCGCGCCGCCGGTGATCAGCGCGACCTTGCCGGTCACGCCACTCCCGCGGCCACACCGGTGCCCTGCACGCCGGCGGAGCCGCCGGGGGTGGCCCCCGACAGCTGGCTGGCGCCGAGGCCGCGGTCGATCACGAGCCGGGCGATCCGCTCGCGGTGCTGCACCGCGTCCCCGAAGGTGTGCTCGAGGCGTTTGCTGCGCTTGAAGTAGAAGTGGGCGTCGTGCTCCCACGTGTAGCCGATGCCGCCGTGGTACTGGATCATCGCGCTGACGGCGGTGTCGGCGACGTCGCCGGCCTTGGCCTTGGCGATGGAGGCGGCGAGCTCGTGGTCGTCGGCGCCGATGTCGATCGCGTACGCCGCGTAGGTCGCCGCGTGCTCGGACATCGTCACCGCGACGTGCAGGTCCGCGAGGTCGTGCTTGATCGCCTGGAACGAGCCGACCGGCTTGCCGAACTGCACCCTCGTCTTGTCGTAGTCGATCGTGTCGGTCAACGCCTTGCGAGCGATCCCGACCAGATCGCTCGCGACCAGGACCGCGGCCCGGTCGAGCAGCTCCTGGAAGGCGGCGCCGCCGCCGTCGAGCCGCTCGCCCGCTGCGCCGTCGAGCAGCACGGTGGACAGGCGCGTCGTACGGTCCAGGACGTCGTGCCCGGAGATCGTGACGCCTGCGCCCGACGGGTCGACCAGGTAGAGCTCGACCCCGTCCGCACCGGCCGCGGCGACGACCAGCCGGTCGGCCACTGCGGCGTACTCCACGAGGCCCAGGTCACCGATCAGCGTGCTGCCGGTCACCCTGGCCGGCGGCGTCGTGGCAGACCCGGTCGCCAGCAGGGCGACGGCGCCCTTGACCTCGCCGGCAGCCACCTTCGGGAGGAGGGCCGCCTGCTGCTCCTTGCTGCCGGCCAGGCGCACGGCCTCACCGAGCAGGACCGTGCCGAGCCAGGGCCCGGGGACCGTACCGGCCCCGAAGGCGCGGGCGATGACGGACGCGTCGAGCAGGCCCAGGCCGATGCCGTCGTACTCCTCGGGGACGAGCACCGCCAGCCAGCCCTGCTCGCCAGTGCTGCGCCACAGAGCCTGCGGTACCCCGTCGGCCGTCGGGTCGTCGTACAGGGCCCGGACCTGGGCGGGACCGAAGCGGTCGCGCAGGTAGGAGCGGACCGCGTCCTGCAGGGCGCGCTGCTCGTCGTTGAGGGCGAAGTCCATGGGGCCTTCTCCTTAGCGGGGGAGGCCGAGCACGCGCTCGGCGACGATGTTGCGCTGGACCTGCTGGGAGCCGCCCCAAATCGTGCAGGAGCGCGACCACATGGCCATCGTGGTGAGCTCCTCGACCGACAGGCCGGGCTGCGGGTCAGGGACCTGGAAGCCGGTGCCGAGCACGGCCTCGTAGGTATCGGACACCTGGCGGAAGGCCTCGGACCACATCATCTTGGTCATCGAGGCCTCGAAGCCGAGGTCCTTGCCCTTGCTCGTCTGAGTGAGGATGTGCCAGGAGTGGTACTTCAGGCACTCCAGGTCGATCAGGCTGCTGGCCAGCTTCTGCCGCAGCACCGGGTCCTGCGCCGCGGGCCGGTCGTCGCGCTGCACCTGCCCGGCGAGCTTGACGACCTCCTCCCACTGCTTGTGGAACTCGGTGTACTGCCCGATGGCCGAGCTCCCGCGCTCGAAGCTCAGCAGCAGCATCGCGGTCTGCCAGCCGTTGCCCTCGCCGCCCAGTACCTCCGAGGTCGAGCAGGTCGCGTCGGTGAAGAAGACCTCGCCGAACTCGCTGGCACCGGTCATCTGCTTGAGCGGCCGGGCCTCGACGCCCTTCTGGTGCATGTCCACCAGCAGCATCGAGATGCCCGCGTGCCTGCTGCCGCCGGACTCCCCGGTGCGCACCATGGCGAAGATCTTGTCGCCGTGCATGGCGTTGGTCGTCCAGATCTTCTGGCCGTTCAGGACGTACTCCTCGCCTTGCTTGTCGGCCTTCATCTGCAGGGCGGCGAGGTCCGAACCGGCACCGGGCTCGGAGAAGCCCTGGCACCAGATGACCTCGTTGTGCAGCAGCGGCTTGATAATCTCGCGCTTCTGGTCCTCCGAGCCGAGCCGCATCACCGTCGGCGCGAGGAAGGTCAGGCCCAGGGCGTTGACGGTCGACGGCGCACTCGCCTGCGCCATCTCCTGGTCGTAGACGGCCTTCATCGTCGGCGTGCCACCGCGCCCGCCGTACTCGGTCGGCCACACGATCCCGGCGAACCCGGCTGCGGCCTTGCCGGCCTCCCAGTCCCGCCGGATCTGGAACTGCTCGTCGTCGCTCTTGGCCGCCCAGAACGACGCCTCGCGCATGTCCTGCGGCAGGGCCTTGTCGAGCCAGGTCCGCAGCTCACGGCGAAAGTCCTCGTCGTCCTTGCTGAAGCGCAGGTCCATGCTCACTCCTTGATCGCTGGGCCGGGACGGGAAACCGAACGCCGTTCTACGGCTTGGCACTGACAGATCTACTGCATGGCACCGACAGACCGCCACACCGGGTGCAGGCGGAGGTGCTGGGACACTGCCCCGGTGGACCTTGACGCGACCCTCTCCCTCGCCACCGACCTGGCGCGCGAGGCCGGTGCGCTCGCGCTGTCCATGCACGCGGGCATCACGCAGTTGGACACCAAGTCCAGCCCGACCGACGTCGTGACCGCCGCCGACACGGCGGTCGAGGCGCTGCTGCTCGGTGCGCTGCGCTCGGCCCGACCCGGGGACGGGGTGCTGGGCGAGGAGGGCGCCGCCCGTTCCGGCACCTCCGGCGTCCGCTGGGTCATCGACCCGATCGACGGCACCGTGAACTTCCTGTACGGCCTGCCGCAGTGGGCTGTCTCCCTCGGCGTCGAGGACGCCGAGGGCACGGTGGTCGGCGTGGTGTTCGACCCGACCAAGGACGAGCTGTGGTCTGCCGTACGCGGCGGTGGCGCGGTCCTCAACGGCGTTCCCGTCCGGTGCACCCAGGTGACCGACCTCGCGCAGGCCCTCGTCGCGACCGGCTTCGGGTACGACGCCCGGCGCCGCGCCGCGCAGGCGCGACTGCTGCCGGACCTGTTGCCCCGCGTCCGGGACGTACGGCGGCTCGGCGCCGGGGCTCTGGACCTGTGCGCGGTGGCCGGCGGCAGGGTCGACGCTTACTACGAGCAGGGGCTCTCGCCGTGGGACCTGTCCGCCGGCTCGCTGATCGCGGCGGAGGCGGGAGCTCGCGTGTCGGGCCTGCGTGGCCGGCCGGCTGGGTCGTCGATGGTCCTGGCCGCCGGAACCGGCGTGTTCCCGGCGCTGCACGACCTGCTCGTAGCCCACGACGCCGACGCCGATCCGCTGTGACCCCTGCCGCGGCCAGCGCCGCGTCGGGGCCCGGCGCGGCGTCGGTGCCTGGTGCGGCGTCGGTGCCTGGCGACCCCGAGGCGGTCGTCGACCCGGACGTTGCCGCCCTGCTCGCGCGTGAGGCGGCTGCCGGGCTGCCCCTGCTGTCCTCGCTTGATCCCTGGTCCGCCCGCGCGCAGGATGCGCTGATCCAGGCCCGCCGGGCAGCAGGGGTCCCCCTGCCACAGGTGGCGTCTGCGGACGAGGGCCTGCTCGCCGGCGTACCCGTCCGGGTGGTCACACCACTCGGCCACGGTCCGTTCCCCGTCGTGGTGCACCTGCACGGCGGAGGCTGGGTCGTGGGATCCCCGATCACCTATGACCTGCCTGTGCGCCGCCTGGCCGTCGACGCCTGTGCCGTCGTTGTCGACGTGGACTACCGGCTGGCTCCTGAGCATCCCTACCCGGCCGCGCTCGACGACGCGTGGGCGGTGCTGCAGGAGGTGGCCGGGTGGGGTCGTCCTGTCGCGGTGGCGGGCGACAGCGGTGGCGGCGCCCTCGCCGCGGCGCTCACCCTGCTGGCCCGACCCGCTGACCTGCCGCTCGCCGCTCAGCTGCTGACCTACCCCTCCGTGTCGCTCGTGCAGGCCTGGCCGTCGTGGCGCGAGTGTGCGGTCGGAGGCGGCCTCGACCCGACCGACTCCCGCTGGTTCGCCGACTGCTGGGCGCCCCCGCCGCTCGACCGCGTCGACCCCCTTCTCTCACCCATGTCGGCGACCACACTCGCCGAGTTGCCACCCGCCGTGGTCGCCGTCGCCGCCCGGGACCCGCTGCGCGACGGCGGCCTGGCCTACGCGGCGCGGCTGTACGCCGAGGGCGTGCCGGTCTCCGTGATCGTGGCTGCCGGCCAGGTGCACGGGTACCTGCAGATGCCCGGCCTGGTCGGCGCCGATGCTGCGGTGGCCTCGGCGCACGCTGCCCTCCGGCGTCTCCTGCACGACTGACCGGCCGGTCCTGCACGACTGCACGCGCCGGTCCTGCGACTACCCGCCCTTGTCCACAGGGCAGGCGCGCGAGTGCCGTTGACTCGCTACATTCGGGCTATGCGCGCTGGTGTCGTACTCGGCCTGGTCGCGGGCCTGGCGCTGTCCGGCTGCTCCTCCTCGGCCGCCCAAGCGCCGCCGCGAGCCCTTCCCACACCCTCCGCGAGTGCTACCCCGGCGGCCTCGCCCACCCCCTCGGCGACTGCCACTCCCAGGCCGACGGCGCTGGCCACGGTCCCCGCTGCCGCCCAGCCGGCGACACCTCAGGGGGCCGCCGCCTTCGTCAAGTTCTTCTACAGCCAGGTCAATCTAGCCTTCACTGACGGCAAGGCCGACAGAATCCGGCAACTAAGCGATCCAGAGTGCGGAACCTGCACCGCCTACACGAAATCAGTGGAACGGGATGCTTCAACAATAGTCGGGGTAACCTTCGACGCTTTGCAAGTGGAGGCGGCGCCAGTCGAGGATGGTATCGATTATGTCACCGTCTTCGGTAGGATCCCGACCCGAAAATACGTCAAGAAGGGTAAGACACAGGTCCTCCCGTCGAGTGGCGCCTTCCACAGCACGGTCGCTCTACAGCGGCATGGTGCGTATTGGCTCGTCCGAGCTATACGGGCAGAAAAATGAAGCGCGTCGTCACATTGGTCGCTGTCATCTTCTCGGTTCTCATCCTTCCATCTGTTGCCGCAAAGGCCGAGGGTGTCGACTGCAAGCGAACCCCTCTGGCCGACCTATGTACTCGGGCTTCGAACGGCTCATTCAACTTCTCAGCAAGCAAGATAACTTCCGGAGACACGACGAAACCTTTCGCAAGCAATGTTCCCACGTCTGAGGGGGTGAAGGCATCCGACGGCCTCCTGCAGGTTCGCTCGCTCGCACCGGCCTGTTCTGGTAACTCGCCGGCGGACCCGGGTTTGTTGTGTGGTGCGGCGACGACGACCTGCCCGAAGCCCGGCGACATCGCGTTCTGGACCTGGATCGCGGTCTTGGACCCGAAGACCGGCAAGCAGACGACCTGGGTGTTGCAGACCAGCCCGCCGACGGTCTGCATGGGGGCGGCTGCGCCTGGGGTGCCAAAGGCTGTCGTGATCAGGGCCACGCTCGAGCGCGAGTTCAAGCGCCTGGTGGTGCTCAAGGGAGTGGCTACCCCGCAGCCTGCCGGAAAGACTCTGGTCAACTTTGACACGGCGTTCTACACCAGGGCCGCGGCCTACCAGCTCCCGCCGATCACGATCGTGGGCTCGACGGTGCGCGTCCGGGCAAGTCCGGCCCGCTACGACTGGCACTTCGGAGACGGTACACAGCTCACTGACGGTGGCCCGGGTGCGAAGGACACCGAGCAGGTGACGCATCGCTACACCGGTACCGGCCGGGTGGGGCCGTACGTCGTGGTGACCTGGTCCGGGACGTACAAGGTGGACGGTGACCCGGCGGTGCAGCAGGTCAACGGGCAGGCAGTGACGACCGGGAACCCGGCCGCGCTGCAGGTCGAGACCGCCCCCTCGGAGCTCGTCGCGCACTGACCGACGGTCCGTACGTCTCGCTGCCCAGCCAAGGGGGACGGGAGTTGCCCCACGGTGCGCCGTCAGCTGAAGGTCGGGATATGCCCCGCGGGCGGGCTGCGGCAGGGGCGGATCCCGACTGTGGATCGAGGGTCTGTTGGACGGACGGGTTGAGGGTCGGGATATGCCCCCCTTCCACGGCGGGACCGGGGCATATCCCGACCCTCGAGGCGCACGGTGCCAGCTGAGCGAGGCGAGGCGCCGGCGCCCCCGACGCTGAGCGAGGCGAGGTGCCGGCAGCCCCGACGCTGAGCGAGTTGCGGCGCGCGCCCCCGACGCTGAGTGAGGCGAGCGCCGGCGGCCCCCACACCGTGCGGCCCCGACGCTGGGCGGCGTGCGGCGCCGAGCCGAGCGCACGCCAGAACCGTCAGCGCAGGACGGACTCGTACACCTCGAGGGTGCGGCGGGCCACCATGTCCCAGCCGAAGTGCTCGACGGCCCGCACCCTGCCGGCCTCGCCCATCGCCGCGGCGCGCGCCGGGTCGTCGAGCAGGGCGCCCACCGACGCACCGAGCGCGGCCTCGAACTCAGCCGGTTCGTCGACCGAGTACGGCACCAGCAGGCCGGTCGAGCCGTCGACGACGACCTCCGGGATGCCCCCGACGGCCGAGGCGACCACGGCCGTACCGCAGGCCATCGCCTCGAGGTTGACGATCCCGAGCGGTTCGTACACCGACGGGCAGACGAACACCGTCGCATGCGAGAGCAGCTGCACCACCTCGGGCCGCCCCACCATCTCGCGCACCCAGACCACCCCGTCCCGCCGGGACTGCAGCTCGGTCACAAGCGTCTCGGTCTCTGCCGCGATCTCCGGCGTGTCCGGCGCCCCGGCGCACAGCACGAGCTGGCCCGGGAGGTCGGCGGCGGCCCGCAGCAGGTGGACCAGGCCCTTCTGATGCGTGATGCGGCCGACGAAGACCGCGTACGGCACGCTCGGGTCGACGCCTTGCCGCTCCAGGACGTCGATCTCGCGAACCGCGGTGTACTCCGTCGTGTCGATGCCGTTGTGCACCACGTGCACCCGCGCGGGGTCGGCGCCCGGGTAGACGTCCAGGATGTCGCGGCGCATGCCCTCGCTGACCGCGATCACCGCGTCGGCGGCCACGAGCGCGGCCTTCTCGGCCCAGGAGGAGACCCGGTAGCCACCGCCGAGCTGCTCGGCCTTCCAGGGCCGGTGCGGCTCCAGCGAGTGCGTCGTCAGCACGTGCGGTACGCCGTGCAGCAGCGCGGACAGGTGGCCGGCGAGGTCGGCGTACCAGGTGTGGGAGTGCACGAGGTCGCAGCCGCCGGTGGCGGCCACGATCCGCAGGTCGACCGACAGCGTCTGCAGGGCGGCGTTCGCCGACGACAGCCCCGGGTCGGGGGAGTGGGCCACCGCTCCATCAGCAGTGCCCCCGAAGGAGTGCACGTCCACCTCGGCGAGGCGCCGCAGCTCGCGCACGAGGTACTCGACGTGCACGCCCGCCCCGCCGTACACCTCGGGTGGCCACTCGCGTGTCAGGACACCGATCCGCATGCGGGGCAACGTAGTCGTCGGGCGGTCGTGCGCGAAGATGCGGGCATGAGTGCACCACGCGTCCTCGGGATCGTGCTCGCCGGCGGCGAGGGCAAGCGGCTGTCGCCGCTGACCGCCGACCGCGCAAAACCCGCCGTGCCGTTCGGCGGGATCTACCGGCTCGTGGACTTCGTGCTGTCCAACCTGGTGAACGCCGGCTACCTGCGCATCGTGGTGCTGACGCAGTACAAGTCGCACTCCCTGGACAAGCACATCACCACGACCTGGCGGATGTCCACGCTGCTGGGCAACTACGTGACGCCGGTGCCGGCGCAGCAACGGCTCGGCCCACAGTGGTTCGCCGGCTCCGCGGACGCCATCCACCAGAGCCTCAACCTGGTGTACGACGACCAGCCCGACCACATCGTGGTGTTCGGCGCGGACCACGTGTACCGGATGGACCCCAAGCAGATGGTGCAGCAGCACATCGAGAGCGGTGCGGGTGTGACCGTCGCCGGCATCCGGGTGCCCCGTTCGGAGGCCAGGGGGTTCGGCGTCATCCAGACGCGCGCCGACGGACGACAGATCGAGGCGTTTCTGGAGAAGCCGGAGGACCCGCCGGGTCTGCCGGACGACCCCGAAAGGGTGTACGCCTCGATGGGCAACTACGTGTTCACGACCGAGGCGCTGCTCGAGGCGGTCAAGATGGACGCGGGCGACGAGGGCTCGGTGCACGACATGGGCGGCAACATCATCCCGATAATGGTCGAGCAGGGCGCCGCCCAGGTGTACGACTTCGCGCAGAACGACGTCCCGGGCTCGACCGACCGCGACCGCGGGTACTGGCGCGACGTCGGGACCCTCGACAGCTACTTCGACGCGCACATGGACCTGGTGTCGGTGGAGCCGGTGTTCAACCTCTACAACCGGCAGTGGCCGATCCTCACAAGTGTGCCGTCGCTGCCGCCCGCGAAGTTCGTCCTGGACGAGCCCGGCCGGGTCGGGACCGCACGCAACTCCCTGGTCAGCCAGGGGGTCATCGTCTCCGGCGGCACGGTCCGTACGTCGATCCTGTCGCCCGGGGTCCGGATCCACTCGGGCGCCGACGTCGCGGGCAGCGTGCTGATGAACGGCGTGGACATTGGCCGGGGCGCGGTCGTGCGCAACGCCATCCTGGACAAGAACGTCGTGGTCTGGCCGGGTGCGTCGCTGGGTGTCGACTCGGCGGCGGACCGTGCCCGCGGCTTCACCCTCACCGAGGGGGGCGTCGTCGTGGTCGGCAAGGGTGGCCAGGTCATCGTCTGACCAGCGAGGCACCGCTCGGCCCTGCGAACGCGCGCGGAGCCCCCCGTGGCGGCGGACATCCTTGATCGACAGCAGGATCGGTGCGCCATGACCCGCCCGCGGGGCCTGTGGGGCATCGATGTTGCTGATGATCAAGGAGGTGGCGCCGCGGGATGGGGGTGCGGGCGGCAAGGGAACAGCCGGGTCCGGGCGGCGAGGGACAGGAAGGTGCGGGCGGCGAGGGGACAGCCGGGTCCGGGCGGCGCGGGACAGGAAGGTGCGGGCGGCAAGGGGACAGCCGGGTCCGGGCGGCGCGGCTGGGGGCGGCGCGGATGGGGGGGCGACGGGCGCCGACCCACCCCGAGCGGGGGGCCTAGGCGAGCTGGAGCTGGACCTCAACGTTGCCGCGGGTGGCGTTGGAGTACGGGCAGACCTGGTGCGCCTTGTCCATGAGCTCGCGCCCGGTGGCCTCGTCGAGCGTCGGGAACGCACCGACGAGCGTCACCGCGAGGGCGAACGCCGAGCCCTGCAGGCCCAGGCCGATTCGGGCGGTGATGGACGAGCCCGCCACGTCGATCTTGTCCTGACCCGCGACGCGCTTGAGGGCGGAGTGGAAGCAGGCGGCGTACCCGGCGGCGAACAACTGCTCGGGGTTGGTCGCGTCGCCCCCGGGGCCGCCGAGCTCCTTGGGCAGGACGAGCTGAAGGTCAAGGACACCGTCGTCGCTGACGACCTCGCCCTCGCGGCCACCTCGCGCCGTTGCCTGGGCGGTGTAGAGCACGTCCACGAGTGCCTCCTGATCGAGCGGCTGGTGTGGTGATCCTGACACGATCGGCGCGCCCGGCTCGAACCCGATGGGGGCCTCGAAGCCGACAAGGGCCCGGGGAGACCTGCGCGTGCTGTCAGCGCCGCGAGGAAGCCGGAACAGCCGGGGCCGCCCGGGCTGCCGAGGCCGGCTTAGCAGCCGGGGCCGGCCGAGCAGCCGGGGCCGGCCGGGCCGGGGCCGGCTCGCGTGAGCGCAGGCGCGCCGTCAGCGAGCCGGCGTCTAGGTGCGCCGGCGCGGCGGTGGTGACCCAGTCCGCGAGCACCTTGGCCAGCCGCTCCGGCTCGGTCAGGTGCGGGAAGTGCCCCGACTGCGCGAAGACCTCGAACCGGCAGCTGGGGATGGCGCCGGCGACGCTGCGGCCGTGCTCGATCGGGATGATGGCGTCCTTCGCGCCCCAGACGACCAGCAGCGGCAGGTCGACCGCGAGGTAGAGCCGGTCCCGGCCGTCGACGCGCTGGCCCTTGACGTCGAGGACGCTGCGTGCGGTGTGCACGAAGGCCTCGCGGGTCGCCGCATCGCCCAGGGAGCCGAATCCGACGAGGCTCTCCCGCAGGCCCGCCGGCAGGGTGACCCGGGCCTTGCCGAGCAGCCGGTCCAGGCCGCTGCCGGCCCTGCGGACCCAGGAGCCGGCGATGAGCGGCAGGACGAGCTCGGAGCCGGGCAGCGTCGCCGCCCGCAGGAACGGGCTCACCTCGGGACCGAGTCCGCCCGAGCAGACCAGGGCGAGACGCTCCACCCGCTCGGGGAACTGGTAGCCGAACTGCATCGAGATCCCGCCGCCGAGGCTGTGCCCCACCACGGTGACGCGGTCGTGGCCGAGGGCGGCCAGCAGGTCACGGATGCCGCACGCGTGCGCCCCGAGGGAGTAGTCGCCCCGCGGCTTGGCGGACTCGCCGTGGCCGAGCAGGTCTGGGGCGAGCACGTGGTGGGTCTCGCCAAGCACCGCCATGACCTGGGCCCACTGCGCGGCGCGGGAGGCCATGCCGTGCACCAGGACGACCACCGGGCCGCCGGAGGCCGCGCCGGCTTCGGCGTACCGCACGAGGTTGCCGTGGACAGCGAGCTGGCCGTACGTCACGTCTGCCATCGACTCAGGGTGTTACCCGCGGTAACAGCGGTCAAGGCAACGCCGGTGTGAGTCGCGTCGCCCTCGACAGCGCGGGACCAACGCGCCTACGGTTACCAGCGGTAACACCAGCAGCCGACGACCCGCGGGAGCACACATGGCCGGCTTCACCCTCGAGTTGACCGAGGACCAGAACACGCTGCAGAAGTGGCTGCACGAGTTCGTCACGGACGTGGTCCGCCCGGTCGCCGCGGAATGGGACGAGCGGGAGCAGACGCCCTGGCCGGTCATCCAGGAGGCGGCGAAGGCCGGCATCTACTCCCTGGACTTCTTCGCCAGCGCCTGGTCGGACGAGAGCGGCATCAGCATGCCCATCGTGATGGAGGAGCTGTTCTGGGGTGACGCGGGCATCGGGCTGTCCCTTGTCGGCACGACGCTTGGGGTGGCCGGCATCTTGTCCAACGGCACCATGGACCAGATCGCCGAGTGGGTGCCGCAGTGCTTCGGCACCGAGGACGAGGTCAAGCTCGCGGCGCTCGCGGTCTCCGAGCCCAACGCAGGCTCCGACGTCAGCAGCATGAAGACCACCGCGGTGTACGACGAGGCGACCGACGAGTGGGTCCTGAACGGCGTGAAGACCTGGATCACCAACGGCGGCATCGCCGACGTGCACGTGGTCGTCGCCGCCGTGGACCCGGTCCTGAAGGCGCGCGGGCAGGCCAGCTTCGTCGTCGGTCCCGAGTTCAAGGGCAAGGGGCTCTCGCAGGGGCAGAAGTTCAAGAAGCACGGCATCCGGGCGAGCCACACCAGCGAGGTCGTGCTCGAGGACCTGCGCCTGCCCGGCTCGGCGTTGCTGGGTGAGAAGGACAAGATCGACGAGCGGATGGCCCGGGCCCGGGAGCGTGCGGCTGCGCTGGCCCGCGGCGAGCAGGTGCAGAGCGCGCGCACCAAGGGCGGCCAGGCGGCCATGGCGACCTTCGAGGCCTCCCGCCCGTCGGTGGGCGCCCAGGCCGTCGGGATCGCCCGCGCGGCCTATGAGTACGCGCTGGACTACGCCGGGACGCGCGAGCAGTTCGGCCGGCCGATCGTCCAGAACCAGGGCATCGCGTTCATGCTCGCCGACATGAAGACCAAGATCGACGCGGCGCGCCTGCTGGTGTGGCGGGCGGCGTGGATGGGCCGCAACAACGTGCCGTTCACCTCCGGCGAGGGTTCGATGTGCAAGCTGTACGCCGGCGAGACAGCCGTCGACGTCACCGAGAAGGCCATCCAGATCCTCGGCGGCAACGGCTACACCCGCGAGTACCCGGTCGAGCGCTGGCACCGCGACGCCAAGATCTACACGATCTTCGAGGGCACCAGCGAGATCCAGCGCCTGATCATCAGCCGGGCCATCTCGGGCCACCAGATCGCGTGAGCCAGCCCGCGCCGACCGCCCGGTCGGCCCGGCGCGAGGTCCTGCTGGCCGCCGCCGACGCGGTGGTGCAGCGGGACGGCGCCTCGGCCTCGATGGCCTCCATCGCCGCCGAGGCCGGCATCACCAAGCCGGTGCTCTACCGCCACTTCACCGACAAGAGCGGGCTGTACGCCGCGCTGGCCGAACGGCACACCGACCGGCTGCTGGCTCAGCTGACCCAGGCGCTCGCCGGCGGCGGCAGTCCGCGCGAGCGGGTCGAGCGGACCGTCGGGGCGTACCTGTCCGCGATCGAGGACGAACCGCAGGTCTACCGCTTCCTGGTCCAGTCGGTGGAGGCCGCTCCGGTGCAGGGCCAGGTCCGGTCCTTCATGCGTCGGCTGTCCGAGCAGCTCGCGGCCGGAATCGCCCGGGAGCTCGGCCGTCCCGAGACCGACGTACGGGCGGCGGCGTGGGCGGCGGGCATCGTCGGCATGGTGCAGTCCGCCGGGGACTGGTGGTTGGAGAGCCGGGCCTGCAGCCGGGTGGAGCTGACGACCTCGCTCACCGAGCTGCTCTGGGGCGCCTACGCGGCTGCTGTCCGCTGAGCGGCTCAGGGGAGGCCGAGCGCCCGGCGCAGCTGCGCGCAGGCCTGGCTGGCCGGGTCCAGGTGGGCGAAGTGCTTGCCGGGCACGCGGATCAGCGCCGCCGGGTCACCGGCGGCAGTCGCGGCGCGGACGTACGCCTCGCTCTGGCTGATCGGCACGATCCCGTCGGTGTCGCTGTGCAGGCAGATCGTGCGCACCCCGGTCGGCAGCTGCTGCACCGGATCGGCCTCGCGGTAGCGGCCCGGCACCTGGGACGGCGCACCGCCGAGCAGTTGCTGCACCGCGTCGCCGCCCAGGTGCTGCCTCGCCGCCGCGACCAGATCGGTCACGGGCGCCTGCGCCACGACCACCGAGGGCCGCACGGCGTACGCCGGGCTGACCGCCCGGGAGCGGGCCCGCGAGGCGAGCCACAGCGCCAACTGGCCTCCGGCGGAGTGGCCGACCACCGCGACCCGTCCGCGATCGACGCGATCGGCGTAGCGGCCCTTGACCACCCAGTCGAAGGCCGTGGCGGCGTCGCGCAGCGTTGCCGGCCAGGGGGCGTCCGAGGCGGCGTAGTCGGGCACCCAGACCAGCTGGCCCCGGGCGGCCAGGTCGGCGGCGACCGCGTCCTCGAGGTGCCGGTCGTACCCGGGCTGCCAGTAGCCACCGTGCAGCAGGACCACGGTCGGCAGCAGCGAGCTCGCTGCCCCCGGGGCGACGGCGCGCGGCGGCACCCACCACTCGCCGGCGTGGGTCCCGTAGGACTCCACCAACCGGGTCGTGCCGCGGACGACCTCGGCCTTCGGGGCGGGGCCGCCGTTGCGTACGACCTCGACCAGGCCAAGGGAACCGGCACCGACCAGGGCCAGTACGCCAAGGGCGCTGCGGCGGCTGATGCGGGAGCTCACCCGCCCAGCCTGCCCGACCTGCGGGCGCTCCGCGACGCCCCCAGGCCCGTCGGGGCACCCGCTACCCTCGTGCGCTCGACCCGCCGGAGGCCATCGTCGGAGGCGGGCACAAGACTGCGCTGCTGCGCGTTGTCCCCGCGCCGGAGATGGACGAACAGAGAGGGCCCACGACCATGGCCACCGATTACGACACCCCCCGCCGCTCCGAGGCGGACGAGGGTGAGGACAGCCTGGAGGAGCTCAAAGCCCGCCGGGCCGAGGCGCAGTCGGCGAGCGTCGACGTCGATGAGACCGAGCTCGCGGAGTCGCTCGAGCTGCCCGGAGCCGACCTGTCCGGTGAGGAGCTGACGGTCAAGGTGCTGCCGAAGCAGTCCGATGAGTTCACCTGCTCCTCGTGCTTCCTGGTGCACCACCGCAGCCAGCTGGCCTCGGACAAGGGTGGCCGGCTCATCTGCCGCGAGTGCGCCTGATCCGGCCGTGACCATGCCCGAGCCGTCGCCGGTTGCCTCCCGTCCCTCCCCGGAGCTGGCGCCGACCGAGGTCGTGCTCGCCCAGCTCGCAGCCCTTCAGCGCGAGCCGTACGACGGCGCCGGCGCGGGCGCCGGCCTGCGCGGGGCCTGGGAGTTCGCCAGCCCGGGCAATCGGGCCGCGACCGGTCCGGTCGAGCAGTTCGCCGACATGGTGCGGGGCCCGGTGTACGGCGGTCTGCTCGGCCACCGCGCCGTGCAGCTCGGGCCGCTGGTGCAGGCGGGGGACGACGCGCAGCAGGAGGTGCTTCTCGTGACGGCGCTGGACGAGACGATCGGGTTCACCTGGGTGCTGAGCCTTCAGGAGGACCCGCCGTACACCGGCTGCTGGATGACGGACGGCGTGCTGCGCCACCCGGACCGCAGCGGGACCCCGTGACGACGCGCGGCCCCGGGCATCGGGGCGCGGCCCAAGTCCCGGGGGACAGCCCCGGCTCGGCCGAGCTGGCCCGGCGCGAGGTGGGGCAGCTCGTCGGACAGCTCTCGTCGGAGGATCTCGGTGCCCGGGACCGCAGCCGGTTGCTGCTGCGGCTGAGCCGGGCGCTGGCCGGAGGCGTCCGGACCGCGGGCACCCGGGCGGCGGTGTCGGGCCGTTTCCTGGTCGATGCCGTGACCGATCTGGCCCCGCAACTGCCTGTCCGGGACCTGCCGACGCTGCGGGAGCACTACGACGGGCTCTCCGGCGACGAGCTGGCGCTGGCCCTGGTCCGCAGCGCCTCGCGGGTGACGGCGGCCGTTGGCGCGGCGGGCGGGGCGGTTGCCGCTGCGGAGATCGCAGCGCCGCCGACCCTGCTGGCCGCCCCGGTCCAGCTGGTGGCCGAGACCCTGGTCGTCGTTGCGGTGGAGCTCAAGCTCGTCGCCGAGCTGCACATGGTCTACGGCGGTGTCCCCAGCGGCTCGCGTGCCGAGGTCGCTGTTGCCTACCTGGACTCGTGGGCGCGCAAGCGGGGGCTCGAGCTGGGCTCCGGCCGACCGCTGGCCTCGGTGCTCAGCTCTGCGGCAAAGCAGCAGCTGCGGACCCGGCTGGCCCGTCGGCTCGGGCGAAACCTGTCGACCTTCGCCCCGTTCCTGGCTGGTGCCGTCGCCGGCGCCGAGCTCAACCGGCGCGAGACCAAGAGCCTCGGCGAGGCGCTCGTACGGGACCTGCACCGCCGGTAGCGCTCGACCGCCGGTTGCAGCCGGCCGGCGGCGTACGGCGGCATGCGGACCGGCGGCATGCGGACCGGCGGCGCACGGACCGGCGGCATGCGGACCGCCGGCGCGGCACTTCCGCGAGGGACCTGTCTTCCCGCATAGGAGCGTGTCTTCTGTCGTGACGGAGTCCCGCCGTGCCGCACGCCTGGACCGGGCGACGCGGGCACCACCCGAGCAGACACGTTCACAGGGCGCAAGACACGTCGTTCGACGCGGGACACCGGGACCCGGGCCGGTACGTGAGGCGGCGCCAGTCCAGTATCGGGCCCTCGGGCCGGTACGTCGGGCTGCGCCAGCCCGGTATCGGGCTCTCGGGCCGTTACGTGAGGCGGCGCCAGCCCGGTATCGGGCTCTCGGGCCGTTACGTGAGGCGGCGCCAGCCCGGTATCGGGCTCTCGGGCTCAGGCTTCGCCGGCCGGCGGCCCGCCCTGTCCCAGCTGGCCCGGCGCAACGTTCGGCAGCAGGCGGACGAGGAAGAAGGACGCGCCGAACAGCAGGACCTCGAACAGCAGGGTGCGCTCGATGCCGTACAGGAAGTTCTCCTTGTTGGCCTGGGTGCCGGCGGCTTGAAGGGCACTGGCCACCATGCGGGGTGCCTGGGCGGGCGGTGCGCAGCCGGCCGGGGTGGCGGAAGGGTCGGGCGCCTTTGCCCGGGTCACGAAACAGCGGTCGAACCTGGCCACTGCCTGCTGCGCCACGGGGGCGGGCAGCGCCGCTGCCAGCTGCTGGCGCAGCCCGGCGTCCTGGGCTCGCGCACTTGTGCCGGCATGACCGCCGAGCAGGCCGAACAGGACGATGCCGATGAGCGCAACGCCGATCGCGCCGCCGATCTGCTGCGTCGTGGACAGGACACCGGACGCCGAACCGGCCTCCCGGCCCTGGATACCGGCGAGCACCAGATTGGTGAGCGGAGCGATGAAGCAGCCCAGCCCGAGCCCCGCCACGAACAGCACCGGACCGATCGCCCACGCGTGCAGGTCGGTGCCGTTCGCGTGCAGCACGAGGATCGCCCCGGCCATCGACACGGCGAGCAGCCCCGCGCCGACCGCCAGCACCTCCCGGCCGAGGCGCTTGGCGAGGGAGTCCGAACGCGCGGAAGCCAGGCCCGAGCCGATCGCGAAGGGCAACGTCGTAAGGCCCGAGCGCAGCGGTGAGTAGCCGAGCCCGATCTGGAGGTAGAGCGAGAAGGTGAAGAAGAACGCCGGGATACCGGCGAAGAACACCAGCGAGAGCACCAGGCCGCCGCGGAAGCTGCGGTTGGCGAACAGGGTCATCAGCAGCAGCGGGCCCGAGTCCCGCTGGGTCTTGCGCCGCTGCAGGACGACGAAGCCCACGAGCAGGGGCAGCGAGGCGGCCAGCATCGCGTACAGGTAAAGGGGCCAGCCCTTCTCGCGACCCTCGGTGAGTGGGTAGACGAGCAGGAACAGCCCGCTGCTGATCAGCAGGGCACCCGGGATGTCGAGCTTGGGGGAGTCCGGGGCCTTGCTGTCCGGCAGTTCGAGCACGGCCGCGACCAGCGCCAGTAGACCGATCGGGATGTTCACCAGGAAGATCGCGCGCCAGTCCGTACCGAACAGGTTTGCGCTGATCAGCAGGCCGCCGAGCAGCGGGCCGAGGATCGTGGCGATCCCGATCGTCGCCCCGAAGATGCCGAACGCCTTGCCGCGATCCTTGGCCGGGATCGTCACCTGGATGACGGCCAGCACCTGGGGGAACATCAAGCCGCTGCCGAGCCCCTGCAGGATCCGGGCGAGGACCAGTGTGGTGGCGTTCGGCGCGAGCCCGCACAGTGCGCTGGCGACGGTGAACGTCGTCATCCCGGCCAGGAACAGCCTCTTGCGGCCGAAGATGTCACCGAGGCGCGCCCCGGTGATGAGCAGGCAGGCAAAGGCCAGCTGGTAGCCGGCGAGGACCAGCTGGACGGCGGCGAAGGACGCCCCGATGTCCCGCTGGATCGAGGGCACGGCGACGTTCACGATGGACACGTCGAGCAGCTGTACGAAGACCGCCGTGAGCACGATGGACAGGACGAGGAACGGGTGCTGCTCGCCCCGCGACGCGGCTCTTGCGCCGGTGCCTGGCGTGGTCGTCGAGGTCATGCTCGCCAGGCTAGTGATTGCCGTGCTCAAGTGCTTTCCGAGATTCGCGCCATCGCTGAGCTACCGGAGCTCGGAGAGGAAGCCCCTCAGCAGCGCCATGGTCAGCTCGGGGTGCTCGAACTGTGGGACGTGGCCGCTGTCCTCGAGCACGACGCTGCCCGCACTGGGCAGTGCGTCGGCCACGTGGTGGGCGAAGCTGGCCGGCACCAGCCGGTCGCGGTCACCCCACACGAACAGCGCCGGCGGCAGCAGTCCCGGCAGGCGGTCCCAGAAGCCGCGCCGCCCGTGTGCTTCCTCGAGGTAGATCTGCCGCGCGCAGGCGAAGAAGGCGACCCGGTGGGCGGGGGAGCGGAAGACTCTGGCGCACTCGTCGGCGGCCGCGTCGTACCACGCGGGGGGCAGGCGCCCGGGATCGCTGAACATGCCCCGGATGCCCTCCACGACCAGCCGGTGCGGCAGCACCATCGGCAGCCGCCCGAGCTCGGGTCGCAGCAGGCGCACGGCGGGTACCCACTGGCGCAACCGTCGGAAGGCGGGGGACGCCGCGAGCAGCACCAGTCCGCGTACGGAGGCCGGGTGGGCCAGCCCGGCCTCGAGCGCGATGCGGCCACCAAGGGAGTTGCCCACGAGCACGGCCGGACGCGCGTGCAGGACCCGCTGCAGGTCCTCCAGCCAGGCCGCGAACCAGGCCGAGGTGTACGGCGCACCGGGCGCCTCGCTCAGTCCGAAGCCCGGGCTGTCGGGGGCGAGCACGCGGTGGTCGACGGCGAGGTCGGCGAGCACGGGCAGCATCGAGGCGTTGGTGGCGCCCAGACCGTGCAGCAGGATGACCGGCGGTGCATCGGCCGGACCTGCCTCGAGGTAGCAGGTGCGCAGGCCAAGAGCCTGTACCTCACGCGCGCGGGGAAACGCCTCGGGCCGCTGCTGGTCGGCCTCGAACACCCCGTCCAGCTGCAGCGACAGGCCCAGGTCGCCGCGGACGGTGACCTGGCCGTCCAGGAAGGCGTGCACCCCGGAGGCCTGGCCGGCGACGACGGCGGCCAGCACAGCGGGGCTGCCATGCACGACCAGGGTCGGTGACGAGACGCTGCCGCGGTGCACCCGGCAGCGCCCGCGGTCCAACTCCACGGTCCACACGCCGTGCTCCCCAGCATCGAAGACCACTGTGGCTACGCGCTCGGCCAACACGCTCCCGGTGAGCGAGCGGCGCAGCCGGGTGGACAGCAGCGAGTCCAGCTCGACCCCTCGCGCACCAGCCACGGCGGGCTCCGCCGCGGGATAGGCGCTGTTCACACCGGTGACCGTAGCGATGCGGCGAGCGCCCGGACGGCGGCGCGCCGCTCAGCGGCGGCGTACCGGCCGGTGTCAGCGCTCGGAGGTCGCGAGCATCCGCCGCAGCAGCGTGACGAGCGTCGTACGTTCCTTCGCCGACAGGACGGCGATGGGCGGAGGCAGCTGCGACAGCTTGGCGTCCAGCTCGGCGCGCACCCGACGACCGTCCGTGGTGGGGACGAGGCACTTCACGCGGCGGTCGGCCTCGCTCGTCTGCCGCGTCACGAGTCCGGCGGCCTCGAGCCGGTCCGCGATGCCGGTGATGTTGCTGGCGTCGCACTGCAGCAGCGCTGCGAGCTCGCGCATCGGCCGGCCCTCGTTGGTGAGCTGATGCAGCGTGAGGGCCTGCTGCGGGGTGAGGTCGTAGCCGGCCGCGACCGCGCCGAAGTGCTGCCGCATCGCGTCCATGAGCGCAAACAGCAGCTCCACGGTCTCCGGCCCGCGGGGCCGCGTCGCCGGGGCTGCCGTCACCCGCGCAATGTACGTCGGGTCCAGCGCCGTCCGCCGCACGATCTAGGCGCCGGTGTCCTCGACCCCTGGCGGCAGGGAGCCGGTGGCGCGGCGCCAGACGCCGGCGATGCCCCGCGCGGCCAGCATCTTGGCCAGGCCCAGCGCGATGCCGCTGGCGATGGCCCACGTGACGGCCTCGCTCCACTCGGTGCCGGGTACGGCGGGGTTGCGCGGCGGTTCGGTGCCCCGGCCCGCGCGCCAAGCCTTGTCCAGGACCGCCCGGGCGCCCTTCGCCGCGACCAGCCCGCTGACCAGCCCGATCACCTTGAAGGTCACCTTCGACACGCCTGCCATCTGCACTCCTTCGTAGGTCCCTCGCTGCGGTTGCCCGGGACCTGCCCGGCAGAGCGGACCCGGACACGTCCAGACTGGCCGGATGATCGTGACGCTTCGGGTGCTGTTGTTCGCCGCTGGCGTCGTCGTGGTGGTGGCGACCACGGGCAGTGCGCTGCGCACCGTGGTCCTGCCACGGGGAGTTCCAGCGACCCTCGGCCGCATCGTGTTCCTGGTGCTGCGGTCGGGCTACGCGCTGCGGATGAAGGCCAGCCGCAGCTACGCCGCCAGAGAACGGGTGATGGCCAGCTTCGGGCCGGCGACCCTGCTGGTGCTGCTGCAGACCTGGCTGGTGCTGGTCTTCCTCGGCTACACCGCGATGTACGCCGCCCTCGGCGAGGGTCCGCTGCAGGCGCTGCGCGAGTCCGGGTCGAGCCTGCTCACGCTGGGCTTCGACCGGCCGGCCGGCACGCCCGCGGCTCTGTTGGCCTTCTCCGAGGCCTCCACCGGCCTGGTGCTGCTGGCGCTGCTGATCACCTACCTGCCCTCGCTGTACGCGGCGTTCAGTCGCCGCGAGGCGCAGGTGACCAAGCTCGAGGTACGGGCCGGCTCGCCGCCCTCGGGCGCCGAGCTGCTGTGGCGGGTCTGGAGCCTGGGCCGCGGTGACCTGGTCGGTGATCTGTGGGCGACGTGGGAGGACTTCTTCATCGACATCGAGGAGACCCACACCTCGTTCCCGGCGCTGACGTTCTTCCGCTCGCCCCAGCCCGAGCACTCCTGGGTGACCGCGGCCGGCGCGGTGCTCGACGGCGCCGCTCTGCTCGCGAGCAGCGTGGAGATCGAGCGGGATCTGGAGGCCGAGCTCAGCATCCGTGCCGGCTCGCTCGCGCTCCGGCACATCAACGCCTACTGGGGCCTGTCGTTCCCGCCGGACCCCTCCCCGGACGACCCGATCAGCGTGCAGCGCTCGGAGTACGACGAGGCGCTGGAGCGCATGGCCGCCGGCGGGGTCCCCCTCCGGGCCGACCGGGAGACCGCGTGGCGCGACTTCGCGGGCTGGCGGGTCAACTACGACGTGGTGCTGCTCAACCTGGCGACGCTCACCATGGCCCCGTATGCGCCCTGGTCCTCCGACCGGTCCGCCCCGCGCGTGCGTCCGCCGGTGTTGCGCGGCGGTCACCCGGGTAACCCCCGCATGTCGATGGAGGACCCGCTCCCAGATCCAGGAGGACTACATGGCAGAGCCGAAAAAGGGTGATCACGTGACCTGGAGCAGCCACGGCCACGATGTGCCCGGCACGGTCGAGAAGCAGATCAGTGAGGAGACCGACGCGGGCGGGCGGCACGTGAAGGCGAGCAAGGACGACCCGCAGTACCTGGTCACCAGCGACAAGACCGGCAAGCAGGCCGTGCACAAGCCCGCAGCCCTGCACGAGGACTAGGGACGCGCTCGGCGGCCGACCTGTTGGGCCGTGGCAAGGGCGGTGGCGAGCTCGGCCGGTCGGCGCGTCCCGACCAGCCAGAACGCCGTGTCATCCTCGGGGTCGTCGAGGTCGGCCCGAACGGCGAGGACCAACCAGGGACGCAGGGCCACGTAGGAGTCGCGGCGACCGAGCAGGCGCCGTACGCCGGCTCGGTCCAGGGGCGTCACCGCGCCGAGCAGCGCGACCGGCACGCGGGCACCCGGCACGTGCAGGACCCCGTCGGCCACGCGGACCCGGGCGCGCGAGAGACCGAGCAGGCCCAGCACGACCAGCAGGGGCAGCGCGACGTACGGCAGCACCGAGCGCACCGGTCCGCCCACCCCGCCGTGGATCTCGGCGGCGCCGAGCACGGCGACCGCAAGACCGACCGGCCACCACCACCACGGCACCGCCAGGCGCTCGTCGTACGTCGGTGGGGCGGGCTCGCCGGCCGTCACGGCAGGAAGGGGATCTTCACCGGCAGCGACCGCAGACCGGCGCCGACCGCCTTGACGTAGTCGCTGAGGGCCGTCGGCACCAGTGTCTCGGCGAGCACTCCGCCGACCGCGTCGACGCCGACGAGGTACCGAGACAGCGGCACCGGGTTGGACAGCGCGACGCGGACGGTGCGGGCGACCCAGACCGGGTCCGGCAGCCGGTCGGACTTGGCGCCGATGGCCTGGGTCCGGGCGTACGCCGCGGCGTAGCGCGCGGTGGTCGGCTCGGGAAAGCCGCCCTCCTGGGCCGCGGACCAGATGTCGGTGCCGAACATGCCGGGCTCGACGAGCACGACGCGCACACCGTCGGCCTCGACCTCCATGCGCAGCGCGTCGGTCACCGCCTCCAAGGCGTGCTTGGAGGCGCAGTACCAGCCCAGCAGCGGGGTCGACAGCCGCCCCGCGACCGAGGAGATGTTCACGATGCGGCCCTCGCCGCGCTCGCGCATCGCCGGCAGGACCAGGCGCGCGATGCGGATCGGCGCGAGCACGTTGGTCTCGAACTGCGCGCGGACGAGCTCGTCGCTGACGTCCTCGACCGCGCCGGACTGGGCGAAGCCGGCGTTGTTGACCACGGCCCACGGGCCGCCGTCGGTCAGCACGGACACCTCGGCGAAGGCGCGCTCACAGCTGGCCGCGTCGTCGACGTCGGCCACCACGCTGCGCAGCTCGACCCCCTTCTCCGTCGCGACCGCACGGATCTTCGCCGCCTTCGCCTCGCTGCGAGCGGTGCCGATGACGTCGTACCCGGCCCCGGCGAGCTCGAGGCAGGTGACCAGGCCGATGCCGCTGTTGGCACCGGTGACGACGACGCTCTTGCCCACGGCAGCTCCAGGTGCGCTCGGTAGGGGACGATGGGTCAGGGACCCGGACGGTACGGCGACGGTAGGGTCCGTGCCCGGCTGGGGCAGGTGAGACCCCGGCGGCGGCGGGACTGGAGGAGGCGACGGCGTGCTGGATGTGCAGGTGCGGCGCCTGGACCCCGAGGTGCCACTCCCGGTCTACGCCCGGGCGGGGGACGCCGGCTGTGACCTGGTCACGACGGTCGATGCGCAGGTGCTGCCCGGTGCGCGGGTGCTGCTGCCCACCGGGCTCGCGATCGCCCTGCCCGACGGCTGGGCCGGCTTCGTGCACCCGCGCTCGGGGCTCGCCGCCACCTCGGGCGTCGGGCTCGTCAACGCGCCTGGCACCATCGATGCCGGCTACCGCGGCGAGATCGTCGTCATCCTGATCAACCACGACCTGCGGGAGACCGTGCACCTGCGCCGGTTGGACCGGATCGCCCAGCTGGTCGTGCAGCGGGTCGAGCAGGTGGTGTGGCACGAGACCGGCGAGCTGCCGGCGTCAGCGCGCGGCACGGCCGGCCACGGCTCCACCGGGAGCCGGGCCATCGATGTGGGAGGTCACTAGCGGTGTTCGGTCGGCGCAAGCACGAGGCCATCGAGCCCGTGGACCCCGACGACTTCGTCGACGACCTCGATGCCGAGGACCGGGCCGCCGAGGATGCGCAGCTGCTGTCCGAGCTCGAGTCGCAGGAGACCAGGCAGGCCCGGGAGAACCCGCCGAACCGTCCGAAGGGTCCGTGGGACAGCGCCGACGCGCCCGAGGACGCGGGCACCGAGCGGATCGACCTCGGCGCCCTGCTGGTCCCGATCCCGCTGGACATCGAGGTGCGCGTCGATGTCAGTCCCGAGGGTGAGGTCGCCGCCGCGACCCTGGTGGACGGGGAGTCCTCCATGCAGATGAACGCCTTCGCCGCCCCCCGCAGTGCCGGGATCTGGCAGGAGATCCGGACCGAGATCGCCGACGCGCTGCGCGACGGCGGGGGCAGCGCCGAGGACGCCGACGGACCGTTCGGAGTCGAGCTGAGGGCGAGCGTGCCCACCGAGGTGCCGGGGGAGGCAGTCGTCCACGCGCCGGCCCGCTTCCTGGGTGTGGACGGCCCGCGCTGGTTCCTGCGCGCCCTGATCACCGGACCAGGGGCGCTCGACCCGGCTGCCGCCGCCTCCCTGGAGACCGCGCTGCGCGACGTCGTCGTCGTACGGGGCGGCGATCCGATGGCCGTGCGCGACCCCCTCCCGCTGGTGCTGCCCAAGCAGGCCCCTGCCGAGACCGACGACCAGGCCGTCGACCTCGACCTGCCCCAACGCGGGCCGGAGATCACCGAGACACGCTAGGCGTCTCGGCGGTTGAGCAGGTAGCCCGCCGCAGCCAGCAGAACCGCGGTCCAGAGGCAGAACACCCCGAAGCCCTGCCATGGACTCAGGAGATCTCCGGGGGCTTGGTGCGCTCGACCGATCAGCTGACCGGCCTCGGAGGGCAGGTAGGCGTGCACATGCTTGCCGCTCGTGCCCGGCAGCAGTTGGGCCAGCGGGGAGAGTACGAGAATGAACCCGATGACGCCGGTGATCGCGCCGGCGGTGTGCCGTACGAGTGCGCCGATGGCCAGCGCGAACAGTCCGAGCACAGCCAGGTAGAGCCCGGCGCCGATGACCGCGCGCAGGACACCGGGGTCGCCCAGGGCTACTGGCGCCTTTGCATGCAGGATCGCGGCACCGATGAAAAAGGAGGCAAATGTGACCAGCTCCCCGATGAGGAACACCACGACGGCGAAGACCGCGCACTTGGCCGCTAGCATGGGTGTACGCCTGGGAACGGCCAACAGGCTGGACCGGATCATGCCGGTGGAGTACTCGCTGGCCATCACCAGCACCCCCAGCACACACACGGTGAGCTGACCGAACTGCAAGCCGGAGCCCAGGATCGTGTTCACCGGATCCTGGATGATCTGGCGTTGTTGCGCGACATTCACCTTGCTCCACTGCGCGACGGTCAGCGCGGTGAACAGCACGGTGAAGCCCAGGGTCAGCACGATCAGCAGCAGCAGCGACCACCTCGTGGAACGGACCGAACGGAGCTTGGTCCATTCCGCCCTCATCAGATAGCCGAAGCCACTCCATGCCCGGGCACCGCTGATCGACCGGCCACCGGGGGAGGCAGCGGTGGTGGTCATCTCGGCTCCGCCTCGAGGGTGGCCGACGCCGGGTCTGTGGCCGGGGCCGTAACGTGCTGGGCTTGGCCGCCGTACTCGACGCTCTCGCGGGTCAACTCCATGAACGCTTCCTCCAATGACGCCAGCTGCGGGGTCAGTTCGTGCAGCACCAGGTTGTTCTGCGCGGCCAGCTCACCAATTCGGGGGGCTGGCACATCGCTGACCGTCAACGCGCCGTCAGCGCCCGCGAGCACCCGGCCACCGTCGCCGCTGATCACTTGCTGCAGCCGAACTGGATCCTGGCCCACCACGCGTACCGACCTCTCCGAGCTCCGGGTGATGAACTCCTGGGTTGCACAGTCAGCTATCAGCTGCCCGCGGC
>JAABUT010000840.1_pt1 | contig 41608 bp, 44 predicted proteins | sample 5559281 | NCBI WGS metagenome assembly JAABUT01 (sample SAMN10711880, study PRJNA513359) | rock metagenome | isolation source: Antarctica rocks | place: Antarctica: Victoria Land, Ricker Hills nord | collected 2016-01-04
CTGCCGTGACCGCCGGAGCGGCGTCCGCGGACACGGCACCCCGGAAGATGCCCGGGTCACCGGCGGCGACAGCCACGTAGGTGGCGCCCACGCCGACGAGGAGGGCGTGCCGCAAGAAGCTGCGGCGACCGTTCTCGTCACGGAACTGCAGGACGGGTTTTCCGTCGAAGATCTGATCGGGCTGAGCAGGCATGATTCTCCTTAAATAACCTGCGGCGACATATGGACGTGCCGTGCGGTGAAACCGATCATTGGCGGTCGGAACCACCTCCCCCGAAACGCTCGACGGATCTAGTGGACGGCCTTCGCCTGGACGACGATCCGCTGCTCGTGCGAGGTCAGCGGGTTACAGGCGAACAGGGTCAGAAGTTCTGCTTGGGGATCCGTCGGCTGCTTGAGCACGAACGGGACGTACTTGGACTGCGGGACGATGACGACGCGCTGCACCGCGTAGGTCGTGGTCGTGTCGCCGGCGGTGACGATCACCTTGTCGCCTGCCTTCAGCAGGTTGACCCGCAGGAAGGGCCGGGTATGGGTGCCACGGTGACCACTGATCACCGCATTGCCCTTCTGCCCCGGCAACGGGGTTCCGGGCCAGTGGCCGGGACCGTTGAGCAGGGCCGCATCGTCGACCCCGTTGTACATCTTCTGATCGATCTGCAGCTTCGGGATCTGGATCCGCCCGATCGAGGACGTCACGCCCGCTTTGGTCGAGACGGCCTCGATCGGCGCGCCGGCCAGCGGATCGTCTTGCGACGTGACCTTCTTACCGGCCCGCAGCTCGTCCAGCATCTTCGTCACCAGTGGAACCTCGGCGGGTTGGCCGACGGCTGCCGGGGCCGTAGCACCGGCCGTAGCCGAGGGGGTCGCGGCCGGCTGGCCGGCAACGGCGCCGCTTCCGCGATGGTCGTAGGACCGGACGCTGAGCCCGATCGTGATCAGGACGGCAACGACGACGACTGTCGTGGCTACGCGAAGGGCACGTCGAGCGCCTGCACCGACTGCGTGCGTGCGTTTGACCGGCTCCTGCGAATCCACGTTGCGCCTCCTGTTGTGTTGGTCGACATGGGTTTCGCCACCGTGTCCGAACTGGATTGGTCCGGATCCAGGTTCGCTGGGAAACGACACAGCGCAACGACCCCTACCGCGGCACAGCGAAATGGCGTGACGACTACTACGACGACATACCGCCAGGAACGCGCGAGACGGGCCCGCGTCGCTGATGCCTACTTCTCGGCGCGGATCTCGGTCCCGGCGATCTCGTCGGCATAGAAGCGGAGCTGCCCACTCTGTTCACGCAGGTGCGGCAGCACGCCTGCGTCGACGGCGGCCAGAACCACGGCGACGGGCACGCGCAGTGCCTCGCTGACCTCGATCAGAGTCAGTAGCGCTCGGGGACGTGGCTTACCGGCCTGCGCCATCTGAACCTGCCTCCGTCGTACCGGGTCGGGTGCCTGGACTGCCGGCCGCCTCGCCCGGGGCGCGGCCACGGACGTAGTTTGCCAGCATGACGACGATCCCAGGTATCGATGTGAGCGTGGAACCCAGCGGCGACGTGTGCGTGGAGTGCGAAGCCGCAGGGGGCTGGTGGGTGCATCTACGCCGATGTGCCCAATGCGGGCACATCGGCTGCTGCGACACCTCCCCCGCCCAGCACGCCACGGCCCACAACTCGGCGACAGCGCATCCGGTGATCCGCACGTTCGAACCGGGCGAGGAGTGGTTCTACGACTATCCGAGCGGCGATACGTTCCGCGGCCCCCGGCTAGCGGGCAGCCAGCACCACCCGACGGATCAGAGTGTGCCCGGTCCCGCGGCGGCGAGGGTTCCGTCGAACTGGCAGGACCTCGTGCACTGACGTCCGCTCAGGCGGCGGGAGCGGCCGCTCGCAGCTTCGTGAGGAGCGGTCCCGCTGCCTCGTCCAGGAACTGCTGCTGAGTGGTGTCGCCGATCTGCACGAGCGCGATGTCGGTGAAGCCCGCTTCCCAGTAGGGCTTGACGGTCTCGACGAGTTCGTCGAGGTCCGGCCCGCACCCGATCGCGTCGGCGACGTCGCCGGGGCGCACGAACTGGCTGGCCGCCGCGAAGCCGGCCGGGGTCGGCAGATCCGCGTTGACGTCCCAGCCGGCACCGAACCAGCGGAACAGGTCGTGGGCACGCGCGACGGCTGCATCCCGGTCCGGACCCCAGCTGATGGGGATCTGGCCGATATTCCGCGAGGGTGCGAGCCCCTGTGCGGACCGCACCTTGTCCCAGGACGCGATCGCGTCGGCGTCCGGCTCGACCGCGACGAGATGGTCGGCCAACGGTGCGAAACGCTCGATCGACTGTCGCCCGGAGACCGCGATGCCGATCTCGACGGGCTCGTCGGGGAGGTCCCACAGCCTGGCGGAGTCCACCCGGAAGTGCTCGCCGCCGGTTGTGACCAGCTCACCGTCGAGCAACCGCCGGATGATCGGGACGGCCTCTGCCAGCATGTTCTGCCGCACGGTGACCGCCGGCCAGCCGGCGCCCACGACGTGCTCGTTCAGGTTCTCTCCTGACCCCAGTCCGAGGGTGAATCGTCCGTCCGACAGCACTCCGAGGGTGGCGGCCTTCTGGGCCACGACGGCTGGGTGGTACCTGATGGTCGGACACGTCACGTACGTCATCAGGCCCAACCGCTGCGTCGCGTGGGCGACGGCGCCCAGGACGGTCCAGGCGTAGGGCGCGTGGCCCATCGAGTCGAGCCAGGGGAAGTAGTGGTCGCTCGAGACGGCGAAGTCGAATCCGGTCGCCTCGGCACCGACTGCGTAGTGGACGAGCTGCTTGGGCCCGCTCTGCTCGGTCATCAAGGTGTATCCGAATCGCGTCATGCTGCTGGCTTACCCAAGCCGTCTGCGCTCAACCGCCGTCAACCGAGGTCGGCCACGAACGAGCGCAACGTGCTTGCATTGCGCACCGCATGCCCGCCCCCGTCGTTGTTGAAGTAGGCGAAGACGTCACGACCCGAGTCGTTCCACTCCCGGATACGTGTGGCCCACCAGGCCAGGTCGTCGTCGGAGTAGGAGCCTGCATACAACTGGCCGTTGTCGGGACCGTGTAGACGGACGTAGACGAACGATGCGGTGGCCCGCAGGATGCAGGGCAGGCCGGCCCCGCTCATCACGCAGTAGGCGGCCTCGTGTGCCTGCAGGATATTGAAGACGTCATCGACCGCCCAGCTTGGGTGACGGAACTCCACGGACACCCGGATCCAGCCCGGAAGGGCGCCGAGAAAGGTGTCGAGACGGGCGTCGTCCCGGAGATGCCCCGGTGCGAGCTGCACGAGCAGGACACCTCGGGCATCACCGAGTTCATGCCAGGACGCAGCGATCCGTTCGGCCCACGTGGTCGGGTCGTCCAGCTTCTTCGCGTGGGTCAGACCGCGCGGCGCCTTCACCGACATGACGAAACCTTCGGGTGCCCGCCGGCGCCAGCTCGCGAATGACACGTCCCGGGGCCAGTGGTAGAAGCTGCTGTTCAGCTCGACCGTGTCGAACGCCTCTGTGTACGCGGCGAATCGCTTGGCGGCGGGCAGGTCCGCGTCGTAGAGGACATCCCGCCAGTGGTCGTAACTCCACCCGGACGTACCGATCCGCACGACCATCGAACCACTTCTTCCCGACGCTCCGCCTCCAGGTCGCGGATTGCGGTCAGCGAGAGCGACGACCGGCGATGCGACTCACGAGGCGGAGCGCCGCGCGGCTCCGCGGGGCCTTCTGGTGCTGTTCGAGCTCGCGCGCCGACGACCTCGCGACCGCCGCGACGGCGCTCAGAACGAGTCCGGCAGCGCCCCAGCGGGCCAGCCTGGCAACGGTGAAAGCCATGATCGATCTCCTTCCTGAGACGGATGTATCTCGGCCGCTTCGACTGACTAGTTCGCAGATTCGGGGGTCGAGTCCGCTTTAACGGCACCGCGCACACCCATCGGCTGCGCCGGGCCCTTGGTCGTGTCGACCGCCGTCTGCTGCTCCGCTTCGGCGTTGATCTCGGCGCCGAGCAGGATGGCGTAGGAGGTGATCCAGAGCCACAGCAGGAGGACAACGACACTGGCGAGGGCGCCGTAGGTCTTCGCGTAGGAGCCGAAGTGCGATGTGTACAAGGAGAAACCGACGGACGCGACCAGCCATAGGACCGTCGCGACGATCGATCCGGTCGACACCCATCGCAGTTTCGGCGCGTCGCGGCTCGGCGCCAGCCGGTAGAGGACGGCGAGAGCCGCCGACACGGCCAGCACGAGGACGAGGAACTGCGCGATCGTGAGAACGACCCGGAGCGGGCCGGACGAGACGGCCGACGACAGCAACGCCGGCACCGCCACGACGATGCCGATGACCACCACCATGAAGACGATCGCTCCGAACGTCATCACCAGCGCGAGGGCCTTCCGCTTGACGAAGCCTCGCGTTTCCTCTTCGTCATAAGCGGTGTTGACCGCGGTGATGAGGTTGCCCATGCCGCCCGAGGCGCTCCACAGAGCGAGCGCGATGGACACGACGAGACCGATGCCCAGTGATCGTGACTGGCCGGATGCCATCGACTGCAGCTGGCTCGTGATCAGCTGCTGCGCGTCCGGTGGCAGCGCACCGGTCATCGACTTCACCTGAGAGGCGATCTTCGTCGGGTCGGCTACGAGTCCGTAGACGAGCACAAGCGCGATCATGGCCGGGAACAGGGACAGGAACGCATAGAACGCGACTCCCGCACCGAGCAGCGGAACTTGGTCCGCCTTCGCTTCCTTCCACGCCCGCTTGACGATCTGCAGCCAGCCCCTCGCCGGAACCTCGGTCGGGGAGTCGGCGTCACGACCTGGCACGTCGGTGCCGCGTTGTTGTGTCGACGTGCCGGTCGCCATGACTAGGACGTCGCCGTGTGCTGAACCGAGTCCTTCGCGTCGAGGGCATCACCCTTGACGTCCTGAGCCGCCGAGGTGCCTTCGTCCTTCACCGTCGCGGCGGCATCGGTGGCGGTGTCCTTGACCGACTGGGCCGCTTCCTGGGCAGGCGCCTGGAGGTTGCCGGCAGCTTCCTTGGCCGACGATGCCAGGTCCTGCGCCAGCGGCTGCGCCTTCTCCTTCAGGGCGACAGCAGCTTGCTGCTCCTTCTGCGAGGTCGGGATCAGCCCGGCGACCAGAAGGCCGACGCCGAAGGCGATGCCCCCGACGACGAGCGGGTTGCCTTTGGCCTTGTCCACCGCTGCGCCAGGCGCGGCGGACAAGGTTCCGCCGGCGTGCGACGCGGAGTCGCTCGCCGAGGACTGCAGGTCCGAGACCTTGTCCGATACGGTGTCCTGCACGTCCGAGGCAACACCCATGACGCGCCCGGCGAGACCGGACACGCTGCCCTTGACCTTGTCGACCTGACGCTTGGCCACCGTGGACGGCTTGACCTCGTCGGTCAGGGTGTTGACGTTCGCGCTCAGGTTTGCGCGCGTGCGCTCGATGTCAGCGCGGATCTGATCGGGGTCATTGCTCATCGGTTGTTCTCCTCATGGCCTTTGAGTGCGTTGGGAATCTCTTTGACGGTGTCAGTGGTCTGCGGCAGACCCTTGACCTTCTGAAGGTTGTTCTTGCCGAGCACGCCGAGGATGGCGGCGATGATGGCCCAGACGACGACAACGATCAGCGCCGACCAGGCGCGACCGGTCACGTTGCCCAAGGCCCACCACAAGGCGACGGACAGGAACAGCAGGACGAAGTGCCCGGCCACTGCGGCGCCGGTGAGCATGCCCGCACCGGTACCAGCCCGCTTCGCCGACTGGGTGGCCTCCACCTTGGCGAGCAGGATCTCCTGGCGTACGAGGTCGGAGAGGTCCTTCGTGACCGAGGAGAGCAGTTCCCCGGGCGACGCGTGCGTCGTCTGGTCGGAGCCCAGGGGCGTGCTCATCGAACCCCGCCGTCGTAGGCAGAGGTCGTCGGCGCGACGTAGGTCGGCGCGTCGTAGACAGGTGCGTCATAGACCGGAGCGTCGTAGACAGGCGCGCTGGCTGCGTAACCAGGAGTGTCGAACCCGCCTGTGTAAGCCGGCTGGGCAGCGTGCGCGCCGGGCGTGGTGTCCGGGGCGGCGTCGTCCTTCAGGCCACGAGCGAGACGACCGACCAGCACGCCGGCGCCGGCGGAGAGGGCGATGAACAGGCCCGGGCGCCGGCGGGCGAATGCGGCGACGTCGCGTAGGACGTCCGCGGGCTCACGGTTCTCGAGCCAGCTCGCGACAGACTTCGTCCGGTCGGCGACCTGGTGCGCGACCTCGGCCGCGATGCCCGAGCCGCCCTCGCCGTTGGCCATCGAACGCACTTCATCACCGATCGAGTGCAGTCCACCGGCCAAGCGCTGCTGCTGGGAACCTGCCTGGCTGCCCAGCTCGTCGCGCGTCTGCGAGAGCAGGTTCTTCACCTGGTTACCGGCCTCTGCGACGACAGCGCCGGCCTGGTCCTTCGCGACGCCTGCGACGTGGGTGCCCGCGGCAACGGCACTGTCCTTGACGTCGGACGCCTGGTTGACTGCCTCGTCGCGGGTGTTGGCAGCCTTGTCCTTCAGACCCGGCTGACCTGCGCCGGTTCCGTACGACTCGACCGCGAGGTCGTCGGCAGGGACAACCAGGAGGGCGTCATCGGTGTAGGGGGTGTGGTGTGTTTCCGAACCCTGGGGTGGGAGCGACATCTCGATCCGATCTGGTGGGGGATTGGCGCGCTCACGCACGCTCACCGTCTCGTATACCCCAAACCGTTTGCCCGAAACAGGCAGCCGACACTTGGATCTGCCACTGAGGTTCTCTTACCAGGCTTCGTCATCGGCGACACAGACCTCACCGCCCGGCTGGAGACTCCGGCTTCCGACCCAGCTTGTGCGTTCCGTCGCACCACGGCCCGCGTGAGGTCTTTCCGCACACGCACACCGCGACGATCGGCCGGGTGACCGCGTGTCGCGCGCCCGCGGCGTCGGTGACGACGTCGGCGCCACGGATCAATATCGGGCCGTCCGGCGTCGGCCGGATCTCGACCTCGCGGCTCACGCGAGGACCGCGGCTGCGGCCATCGGGCGGCCGAGTGAGCTCTCGCCGGCGGCCCAGCAGTCGAGGAGATACCGGGCCGAGCGCAGGTCGAGATCGAGGCAGGCAGCGGCGCCGAAGGCGATGTCGTCGAGGATCGCGCCGTCCTCGTCGACGAGCGCCGCGCAGATGTCGCGCATGGCCACCTGTTCGTGCACCGCGTCCGCCTCGACGTGCTCGTCGAAATACGCCGCCGCGACGCCCGGGAAGCCGATACGACGCAAACCCATCGCGATCCGCCTGGCCGGGAGGGAACTCGTCGCTTCGAAGGCAGCCAGATGACCGACTGCGGCACCACGCAGACGGCGGTGCAGACCGAACATGCTCACGGCGTTGCTCACGCTCAGGGTGACCGCCGGCACGGAGTCGACGTACGCACCGTAGGAGGCGTCGAGCCCGCACGCCTCGAGGGTGTCGGCGAACATCCGTGCGTGCATCCTGGCGTAGGAGCCCGCGCCGTATTCGTCGAACTGCAACTCGACCAGCGCTGCCTTGGGCCGCCCGCTCAACCGTGGAACCACCCAGGTGTGGGGATCGGCTTCCTTCAGCTGATAGATGCTGCGATGGGCGAGGAACTCCCGCGCCTGCTCGGCGTCGGCGGTGCGCTGGAGGTAACCCGACAGTGGCGCGGACTCGCTGGCGTCGACCAACCCGAACAGCGTTGTAGCGACGTCGTCCTCGCTCGTCCGGGCCGCTGTGACCGCATCGACGGTGCGCGCCCGCAGGGTGGCCTCGAACCGGCGCTCGAGTGCACCGCGCAACGCAAGACACCCGGGCGACCACTCCCACGAGTCGTCCACATCGTCGAAACCGCGATAGTGCAGTTCGTACAACATCCACAGTGTTATCTGCAGGTCGTCGTCGGTGACCGGATCGAGATCCGCGAGTCCGTCGACCAGCTCGAGCGCGGGTACGACGTCGACGGGTTCTTCCCGACGTAGCCAGGCGAGGACTGTGCTGCTGATCGGTCCGCGTGCTCGTGGTGCTCTCATCATCTGCGCTCCTCCGGGTGAGTGGGTACCCGGAGCCGACGTGACGAAACACGGTCGTAACGTCAGATTCCCTCGCAGCCGGGCCCGGGGCTGCAGCGGCCACCATGCATGCGGGTAGCCGTTCAATGTTCACCTGCTGGCCAACCCGGCACCATACGGTCGGCCCATGACTGCTGCCGTGAAGAGCTTCTACGACATTCCCGGCTGGTTCCGCTGGCTCGACATGACGATGTTCCACGCCCTTCTCGACGCCCAGTCCGAGTCTCCGCCCGGGGTGCTCGTCGAGCTCGGCACCTACCTCGGGAAGAGCAGCGTCGTCATCGGCGACCATGTGCGCGACGGGGACCGCTTCGTCGCCGTCGACCTGTTCGGCGACACCGACATCCTGGGTGCATCCTCCGCCGACGTTGCCAACCGGCGCGAGAGCACCAAGTCCTACGGCACCCTCACCCGACGCACCTTCGAAGAGAACTACCTGGCCCTGCACACCGTTCTGCCCGAGATCGTGCAGGGGCCGAGCTCCGAGGTCGTCCATCACGTCGAACCGGGCACCGCACGATTCGTGCACGTGGATGCCTCGCATATGTACGCGCATGTCGTGGTCGACGTCGCCAACGCCCGTGCGTTGATGCGTCCCGCCGGCATCGCCGTCTTCGACGACTACCGGGGGGAGCACACACCCGGGGTCGCGGCCGCCGTCTGGTCCGCCGTGGCCCAGGACGGCCTGATCCCGCTCGCGCTCAGCACGCAGAAGTTCTACGGGGTGTACGACGAACCCGAGCCCTATGCGTCGGTGCTGCGGAAACTCTTCGCCGGCGACGACAGGTACCAGTGGGAGACCCAGCAGGTCATGGGCCGTGACGTGCTCCGCGCCCGGATGGTGCCGCCGCGTCCAGTGCCGGCACCGCCGCCGGCGCTGGACGTGGACGTGTTGTCGGCCAAGCTCGCCGACCGGCTGACACCGATCCTGCGTGCGGCGGTCGTCGGGCCGGCGGTCGCACCCGCCCCCGGAACGGGTGCGACCGCGCTGGCCAGACGGCTGTTGGGCCGCCGGGGCTCGAGCGGCGCGAACTGAGGAGCTGCCGTCGCGCCGCCGAGGGACGTCTGCGGGTCTCGTAGTTGCGACAGATCGTGCCGAACGTCCCGGCTCGATGTTACCGGAAATGGTCGGTCGGAGAACGGGGCAAGCTGGACTACTCTGGGCACTGCGGTGCAGATGTGCAATCGATTCTCTCGCTGTCGACACACGCCTGAGGGGGCTGGGGGGTGTGACAAGTCAACGCGGCCTCGATGCGGTTTCCCTGCTGGCCCGGCTCGCACATCGGCTCGTGTTGCGACTCCCGATCGGCGGGGTTTCGGTGTCGGTGATCAACACTTCCGGGCACGACGGCACGATCTATGCAACCGACTCGATCGCCGCTCGGCTCGACGAGTTGCATTTCGAACTGGGTGAGGGGCCCAGTTTCACCGTCTGGGAAGAAGGAACCCCCGAGTTGCTGGCCGATCTCGGCGAGGCCGGAACCGATGCTACCCGATGGCCGGTGTTCGTCGGTGAAGCACTGGCCACCGGCAACCGGGGTCTGTGGGTGTTTCCGCTTCAGCTCGGCGCGGCGCGGGTCGGCATCCTCACGCTTCACAGCCTCGAACCGGTGCATCTCGGTCCGCGCGACATCGGCCACGCGTTACGCGCGAGCGACGGTGCCGCCCTGGCCATTCTCGGCTGCTTCGGCGGGGACGGCGCTACCGGCGACAGCCTTTCCGATCACGACGGTCCGGACGAGTTCTACCGCGCCGAGGTCTATCAAGCGTCGGGAATCGTGATGGCACAACTCGGAACCGACATCGGCGGCGCCTTTGCCCGTATGCGTGCCCACGCCTACGGCAACGGTCTCCGCATCAGTGATGTCGCGGCTGACATCGTCGGCCACAGATTACGGTTGACCGACACCTTCGAATAGGCCGTGACAACGGCCGTCGACGAAAGGATCAGGCTTATGGAAGAGCTGGCAGGCGGGCGCGAGGAGAAGTTGTTGGCGGCATTCGTCGCGTTGACCGACACCCTCGTCAACGGATTCGACGTCGTCGACCTTCTCGGTGAGCTGACCGGCACCTGCGTGCAGCTCCTCGACGTGACGGCGGCCGGGATCATGTTGTCGGATCAGCGTGGCCTTCTTCGGGTCCTGGCGTCGTCCACCGAGACGACGCGACTGCTCGAGCTGCTCCAGCTCCAGAACGACGAGGGCCCGTGCCTGGAGTGCTACGGATCCAGCGAGATCGTCGAAGTCGCCGACCTCGGCACAAGCCATCGCCGGTGGCCGGTGTTCGCGCCTGCGGCCGAGGAAGCCGGCTTCCGCTCGATCTGTGCGGTGCCGCTCCGCCTTCGCCATCAGACGATCGGTGCGATGAACCTGTTGCGCCAGGACCCCGGCACCATGCCGGCCGCCGATCGCCAACTGGCGCAGGCACTGGCCGACGTCGCGACCATCGGCGTCCTGCAGCATCGCGCCGTGATGCGCAGCGAGGAGGTCACGATGCAGCTGCAAGGGGCTCTCAACAGCCGCCTGGTCGTCGAGCAGGCCAAAGGGCTGCTCTCCGAGCGAGCCACGATCTCCCTGGAGACGGCCTTCGAGCTGCTCCGGGGGTACGCGCGTCCCCGCGGCGAACGCCTCTCCGAGGTGGCCCGGCGCTTCGTGAACGGGACGCTCGACGTCGACGATCTGCGGTCACTTCGCACCGCCCACACGTCTCGTGCGTCGGACTGAATAGGCATCCGACCTCATCGCGGCCGATAGTCCCCCGCTAACCCGACCGGGGCTGTCTGCAAGGTTTCCTCGACACCGTGGAATCGATGATCGGAGCGTCACCGGACCGGCGAAACCCAGTCGAGCATGGCGTCGATGTGCTCGAGGCGTAGAGGAGTGTTCAAGGCCTGCTCGACACGCTCGAGGCTGTGCGCCCGCTCCTCCGGCGAGGACGCCGGGGCCAGATAGGCCGTGACAGCCTTCTCCCAGAAATGGCCGAACTGGGCGATCACCATCGTGAACGAGCCACGTCGATTCAGTCTGGCCGGACCGCCTGCGTCGAGGTAAGCCTGGTATACCTCGGCGGTTCGTCGCGCGTCGCCGCCAGCGAACTCGAACAGGACCATCGGAATCTCCTGGGCCGGGTCCTCGAGCCCGCAGTTCTCCCAGTCGATGACGCACAACGCACCCGCGGCGGTGGGAAGCAAATTGTCCGCCCAGAGGTCGCGATGACAGTTCTGCAGGTCGCGCGGTGGTTCGATCAAGCCCTCCAGCTGGACAAGGAATCGGCTCTCGTCACGAAACGCGGCGGCGAACGGCGCTCGGGCGGCCTCGGCGGACTCGACCAGGTGGGTCCATCGCGACGCTCCGACCGGATCCGTGTACCAACCGTTCAGCGGTCGTGCCGGTGAGTGCCGGACACGATGGACCGCGGCGAGCGTCGAGCCGACGAGCACCGTGTCCAGCGTCGTGTCCACGGGCAGTAGGTCGACCCACTCGTAGACGCGCACCTGAGAGTGGTCGACGTCGACCACGACATCGCCCGTCCTCGTGCGGATCGGCCGCGGCATCCGCACGGACCCCGTCGCCAGGGCGGCATCCTGGTAGGCGACCTCCAACGCGACGTCACCCGGCAGCTGGCGGACCAGCAGCTCCTTGACCGCGAACGAACCCTCGTCGGTGTCGAGCCGCCAGACGCGGCCGAGCTCACCGCGGGCGGACAGGACCATCTCGTCCCGCGGGGACCCGAGTCCGTACGCCGTGGCGATCACTCCCGCGCTGTCGGTCAACATGCACGCGACCCTGTCACGCGGTCGCCTTGTTCACACCGGCATGTCGGGAAGCGCGGTTCGGTCGGAGGTGTCGCGAACGGCCGACGGCCCATGTCGAGCATCACCGCGAGATAGCTCAGCCCGGACAGCGAACCGACGATGGCGATCACCGCAGGCCCGGCGCCCCCGGCGGCCGCGATCAGCGCACCCAGTGCACCGGCGACGATGGTGTTCACCGCATTCATGAACATGTTGGTACTGCCTACGACGTGGCTGAAGGGGTGCCTGGCAGCGCCCATCGTGTATGTCCCCATGACGCCGGCCGGATCGTCGTGTGCCGAGGTCACGAAGTAGTCGGCGAGCTCGGGATCGATGTCGAGATAGGCGGCACGGATCCGATTCATCCCCATGATCAGCAGGGCGTCGTCAACGCTCGCGTTGTGAACACGGATCCCGGTCAGGGTGCCCAGGACGAGCACCGCGGACGTGAGTGCAATCGACAAGACGTGGAAGGTGGTGCCGAAACCTGACACCTGCACGACCAACGCGAGCACCACGAGACCGGCCGAGGTGACCGTGAGATGGATCGTGATGCGGCTCATCACCTCGGCCCAGGTCGTGCCCCGGGTGCCGAGCAGGCTCCAGTGCTCGGTCGCGAGGATCTGCGCGCGGACGGCGACCGGGAGCGGTTCGCGCTGCCCGTCCGCATCAACGGCGTCCATCAACGGCACGATCCCTTCCCTCGCCGGACTGCGTGCTCGGACCGAACCACAGATCCGTCCAGATGTCACCGACCGGGGTCGGCACGGGCGTCGTCCGCTCCGCGGATCAGCTGGCGGGCGCAGACGAGAACCCCGACGCCGGCAGCTATCCCGAGTATCAGCATCGACGCTTGCCAGCCCGCTGCGGCGGCGTGCCGACCTACGTCGCTTGGGCTGCCGGAGCCGGCGAGTGAGAAGGTCGCCCCGGCCAGTGCGACGCCCAACGCAGTCCCGACGCCGCGGGTCATGTTGAGCAGGCCGCTGACCATGCCGGCCTGATCGTCGCGGCCGGCACGGGCGAGGGTCGCATTGTTCGCCGGTGTGAACACCCCGAGCCCCAGCCCGACCACCGCCAGCACCACGATCAGGACGGCCGTGCCGGGCACGACGACCGCTCCCCCGACGAGCCCGGCTGTCGCGATCCCCAGGCCCACCGTCGTCACCAGCCCTGCCCCGAACCGGTCCGTGGCGATGCCCGCGACCGGCGCGACGATGCCGAACGACAACGGGAGAACCGTTATCAGCAACCCGGCGGTCGCCGTCGACGTCGACCGGGACTCGAGATAGAGAGGGCTGACCAACAGCACCCCGAACAGCACGAGATAGGCCAGCAATCCGCTGAGGATGCCGACGGTGAAGTCACCACCCCACCCGAAGAGGCTGACGTCGACGAGTGGGGACGGGCACCGGCGTTCCCATCGCGCGAACGCCACCAGCAGCAGTCCTGCGGCCAGCGCCGGGAACGCCACCCCGAGCGCGGGTCCCGAACGGCCGAGGACGGACAACGAGATGAGCAGAGACGCCGTTGCCGGCACGAGCAGTGCCACCCCGATGACATCGAACCGTGTTCGCGGCGCGCGGACCCGCGTTCGCGGTAGCAGGAGGAGACCGAGCGCGATGCCGATGGCGCCCGCCGGCAGGTTCACGTAGAACACCCATCGCCACCCACCCGCGGCGATCAACACCCCGCCCGCCGCGGGGCCGAGCGCCAGGCCCAAGGCCTGCGCCGTGCCCTGGATTCCGATCGCGCGATTCAATCTGCCCGCACCCATCGTGGTGCGGATCAACGCGACGCTGTTCGCCTGGAGCAACGCCGCTCCGAGCGCCTGGGCGACACGCATCACCAGCAGGATCGCGAGGCTGCCCGACAGCGCACAGCCCAGGGACGCCAACGTGAAGAGGGCAAACCCATACACGTACAGCAGTTTCCGGCCGGCGACGTCGGCGATGCGACCGACCGCCGATACGGATCCGACCAGCACCACCAGGTAGATCAGAGACACCCATTGGACCGACGCGAGCGAACTGCCGAGGTCGTCGCGCATCGCGGGCAGCGCAAGGGTGACGATGCTCGCGTCGAGCTGGCCCATGAACGCGCCCACGCAGACGGCGGCGACCACCAGCCAGGGCGCACCCGACCACGAACGGATCCGATCGGGCCGGGCCGGCTCGGTGACGAGGCGACGCAACGGCGTCATGTCACCTCCCCTCCTCACCCAAGCGGACCGCACCCGAGTGCCAGCGGCGTTACCGGGACTGTCCCGGCTCGGGTCCGGCCCGATCAGGGTCTCAGCCGAGATACTTCTCCCAGGGACCGGTGATCGCCAGGGTGATGCCTGGTACCTGGATGTTGACGAACAGGACCTTGCCGTCGGCGGAGAAGGTCGGACCGGTGAACTCCGAGAACTCCGGCGCGGCTTCGGTGCCGATGTTGAGCTGGTTGCGTGCGATCGCGTACGTCGCCCCACCTGGAACCGAACTGAGGACGTGCGACGCACCGACACCGTCCTCGGCCAGGACGAGCGTGCCCCAGGGTGTGACCGTCACGTTGTTGGTCCGTCGAAGACCACGCCGTCGTAGCGCGGCTTCAGGCCGGAGTCGGTCGTCGTCTGGTGCGGGAAATACGTGACCAGGGTGATCGTGGCGTCCGCGTAGGAGTAGAACCAGACCATTCCGTCGTGCTTGACCGCGTCGGCGGGCAGGTCGGCGGTGTTGAAGGCATAACTGTTGACGACATAAACGCCCTTGTCTGTCCCGTAGACACCCTCGAACTTCTTGCCCCGGGTGATCTCGTCGTTGAACTGCTTACGTACCGACGTCGTCTGGCCGTCGCGTCCGGGCACCGGAACCCATCTGACCTGGAACGGGCGGCCGAGCTGCGCGGAGGTGATGTAGGCGACGTCGGGCAGGATCGATCCGTCGTCCATGACGATCGCCATCGCGTCGAGGACCCCTGCGGTGGGGCTGAGATCGTGGGCGATGCCCGCCACGAGCTTCACGCCGTGCGGTGCTGTCCACCGGTAGAACAGACCGTTGGGGTTACTCGCATCCTCGGAGTGATAGACGTGTCTGCGGGACGGGTCGATCGCGAGCGCCTCATGTGCGTAACGACCGAATGCCTTGATGGGCTTGGGAATGCTGCGTCGGTCGGTGAACACCTCGAAGACGTAGCCGTCGTCTTTCGAGTAGCTGCCGGTCTGGCCGTTGTTGGTCCACGCCGTCCCGGCCTTCGTCTCGGTCTCCTCGCACGTCAGCCAGGTACCCCACGGGCTGGGCCCGCCGGCGCAGTTGGTGGTTCGACGAGCAAGAGGCATGAAACTCCAGCGTTCGAGGACTCGGTGAGCGTCACGTTCGACGGTGGACACCAACGTCGTCAGAACCCGGGGTGACACCGGCAAAGCCTTCGGATGAGCCCTACCAGAACCCTCCTTCGCGCGGTTATGGTCCGGCGGGCCTACTGCCGCTGCGCGGAACCGGGCCGTGCAGCGCCGAGCGCTGGCGTCATTCGCCGAACGTGCGGCGTATCGCGGTCATGTCGGGTTCGATTCCGGTGGCGAGCAGCACGGCTGCGTACGCTTCGGACTTCATGCCGTCCGGGGCTTTCGATGCCGCGTCCTCGGCACGCTCGAGGATCGGGCCGGCCTGATCAGCGGCGAGGTCCGCGAGAGCGCGCCGAGCATAGTCGTCGTAATGCGTATCGCTGGTCATGGCAGAGCTCCGCTGCTCGGGTGATCAATTGCCTCACGGTACGCGTGTATCCGTTTTCCTACTCCACCGAGAGTAACGGTCCCGCTACCTTTGCCACAGTCGCCGCCCGACGATCAGAGCGAAGGACGCCAACGGGGCTTCGGGACCGGTGGATGGACATCGACCTCGTCCATGAGGGGAATGAGGTCGGGAAGTGACCGGCGCTCGACGAGCGCAGCGGCGATCTCGCGGAGCGGGATGTTGTTCTGTTGGGAATACCGGCGCAGAAGCGAGAACGCGTGGTCGGCGTCGATGTCGTAGCGCTCCATCAAGATGCTTCGGCCTGGCCGATCGTGGTGCGTGTGTCGATCGCGCGCACTGCGGCGGATGCCTTGCTGCTGATCAAGTAGGCCACCGTCGCGTGATGGGCGAGGATGACCGTGACGTCGAGGTCGGCCTCGTCGAAGGCACCCACCCGGTGTGCGTAGAGGTTGAGTGAGCCGACGGTGGTGGTGTCCTCGCGCATGGGCGCACTCAACGCGCTGCGAATGCTCAGGTTCGAGGCCCGTGACCCCCACCTCGGCCACCGCTGATCGGTCTGGGTGTCGTCGACCAGGACGCTGGTCCCGTCGAGCATGGCGGCGAGGCCGGGACCTTCGTCCAAGGCGAACTGCAGGTGATCAGAGGCCCGCACCGCGGGGGCAGTGACGGCGGAGGACGTGAGCACGCCGCTGGATGAGGTGATGACCCCGGCCATGTCGCATTCGACCGCAGTGAGGGCAAAGCTCAGCACACGCTCGAGCGTCTGGGCCTCGTCGACCGCCTGGTGGATCGCCACGATCCGGCGGCTGATCTCCTGGTAGTCGGGCATCGCTCTCGATCCGAGGTTGCCGTGCGTAGGCCGACAACGACCGCGAGGATACGACGGAGGTCGCACAGCTGCGTTGGCAACCGGGCGGACGATGACGGTAAGAGCTCAGCTGAGCACACTTCCGGGCAAAGCGCTCACCTGCCCGGATGTCGACTTTCCCGGACCCGGCCGAGCGCCGCTTCGGCGGCCGGTGAACGACTGGCAGCCGGAACCGATTCCGGCGCGTATGGTCGCGGGACGGGAACTGGACGGTCGACCGTCCAGTTTTTCAGGTCGGTACGTTGAGAAAACAGCAATCCGACTGCTCGCGGCCCGGCGCCCGCCGATCAGGCGCCGGGACGCGACGTTCACACCCCGGCATCGCCAACAGGTGCGTGTGATCGTGGACCTCGCCCGAGCGGTCGACCCAGTCGACGAAGCGGTACGCGGTGTGGTCCCAGTGCCCGTGCGGCAACGAGAGTCGCAGGGTCCCGGCCAGATCGTGTTCGATCGTGCGGAGGCGCTCGGCCGCTGCGTCGGCGGCCACAACCTAACGGGATCGCGTCCCGTCATGGGGAGAGGCGAGCGGCCATCCGCCGGCTGCGAGATGCGCGCTGACGCGCGCGATATCGCTCTCGAGCGGTTTGTCGTGGATGGTCGTCTGGATGGCATCGGCGATAGAAGCGGCGGAGGCCGTGCCCCGCCGGCGATCAGGCCGGCGGCGACCGCCGCCACCTCTTCAGAACTGAGCTGCCGACGGAGCAGTGCGAACAGCGGGATGTAGTCGACCTCGGGAACACCGTCGGGATAGCCCGTCCGGAGGAGCGAGACGATCGAATCGAGGAAGGGCGCGCGTGCCATCAGGCGATCTCCATCGTGGTCATGCGCCTGCGGCGATCAGATGGATGCCCCAGGCGATGGCGGCCAGAACCACAGCGAAGCACACCACAGCGACGGCTTGGCCGGGTCGGCTCCCACCCACGATCTGATCACCGCCGACCGGCTCTGCGCTCCCGCCGGGGGCGTTGAGGGCACGGAGACCGACCGCGAACAACGCGGGCAGCCCGGCGCCGCAGAGCAGGCCGACCACGACGATCTGCCAGAGTGCGGTCAGGTTGATCCAGGAACTCATCGGTCACTCCTTTCAGGCGCACGTGGTAGCAGGCTGGGACGTCGAAGGTGCGCTCTGACCGTCCCAGTCGTCGATGACGTTCCCGGGGTGTACGCGGGTCTTGCGGGACAGCCCGAACATCGTCGCAGCACCGGCGAGCAGGACGAAGAACACCGCGATGACGCCGGCTGTGCCGCCGATCCAATGTGCGACCGCGAAGGCTGCTGCGCCCACGAGCGCGGCGATCGGCAGCGTGACGAGCCATGCGATCGCCATCCGGCCGGCAACCCGCCACCGCACCTCCGCGCCCTTGCGGGCGCCCGCCGTTAACCGATCCCCAGGATCCCGGTCGTCTCGACCCAGAGCTCCTTGAACGCCTGCGCGGCAGGACTCCGTGGCGCGTACGCGTGCAGAGGCTCGCGATGAACGGCCATCTGCTCCACGGCGCTCGCCGACGGGATCGCTATCGAGCTCATCTGCGACCGCTCAACGGGCAGCGAGGCGAGGATGTCGCGATGGAGCTTGCGACGTCTGTCCAGCATCGAGAAATAGCCTCGCAGCGCGGGTCGCTCGCCTTTGAGGTCGGCGACGAACTCGGCGAGTTGGTCGAAGGTCCGCACGGACAGGACCGTCGGAATGAGCGGTACCAGAACGAGGTCTGATGCGCGCAACACGTTCTCGGAGACGAGCGAGAGACTCGGCGGCGTGTCGAGAACGACCACGTCGTAGTCCTCCGCCAACGAGACCAGCAGCCGCCGAAGGGTCCGCTGCGGCTTCGGTCGGCCGTTGAGGTCGATGTCCATGTGCCGGTAGGCGAAATCCGCCGGGAACACGTCCAGTCCGCCGAAATCTGTCGCCTTGACCGCATCGGCGATCGGCCGGGATCCGCGAACCAGCTTCGGGCTGCCTCCTTTGACCCGTGGCCGGATACGGAACAGGTAGGTGGCCGCACCCTGCGGGTCGAGGTCCCAGAGCAGCGTCCGCCGTCCGTCCAATGCTGACAGGTAGGCGAGGTTGACGGCTGCCGTCGTCTTTCCGACACCGCCTTTGAGGTTGTAGCTGGCGATGACTTTCACGGTGTCAGCAGTCGTCGTACGTGGCTCGCGACGCGGTCACCGACGTAACCGCCGCGGCGCTGGGTCAGCGCCGCCCGCGCCGCAGCCTGACGGGTCTCGAAGTGGGCGGAGAGTGCGCCCATCGCGAGGATGGTGTCGGTGTCGACGTCGCCTGCTTCGAGCATCTCACGCGCGAACACACGCAGTGCGGCGGCCTGCACCTCACCGTCCTGGAACTCCCCGAGGACCTCCTGCAGGTCCTTGAAATCGGCGATGACCGCCTTGTACGCGGTCGGCTGGCAGAGCGGGTGGAAGAGCTCCAGGAGGTAGCGCATCTCCTTGCACGCCTTGCGGAGCGCATGTATCTCCTCGCCCGAGGATTCGGTCGTGATGGCGTCGGCACGCTTGCGCACCTTGCGAAACATCTGGCCGATGCGCTCGTCGGCGAGTTGTGACACCGCGATCGACGACCGGGAATGGCTCGAGACGACACCGGCGAGCTCCGAGCGCCACCGTGCGCGGAAGTCGGCGAATCGTGGTGATGCCAGGACCGCCACCAGCGCCGCCTGTTCCGCAGTCCGGCGTTCTCGGATGTGTTCGGCGAGCGGGGTGAGATCGTCGCGACGTTCGATCATTTCCGCCAGCTCGTCGATCTCGAGAAGGTAGACGTCGAGGTCGCGGGTGGGCGTCGTGGCGGTACCGAGCCACCGGAGGTCGCCGGCTGCGCGGACGGCCACCGGGTCGGGCAGAACGTCGCCGAGGAGCTTGAGGATGGAGCGGCTGCGACGCACCTCCACGCGGAACTGGTGGAGGTACTCGGTGTCGGTGTCGGCAAGGACGCCGTCGACGTTGGCCTCCATCTTGTCGAGGTAGCCGAGCAGTGCGTCGGCGACCGCCAGATCCGCGGCGTGATCGGGGTGCATCCCGAATCGCCGGCCGGCGGTCATCGTGGAACCGGCGAGTGCTCGCACCGCAGCCAGCCAGTCCTGTCCGGCGGCCGAGATCGCGACGCCGGCTCCGAGCAATCGCTCGACCTCGCCGGCTTCGTGGCCGTAACCCTTCAACGCCTCGACCGAGACATCGACCGGCAGTGACGTCGCGACCGGACCGACGATCGATCCTTGCCGCCACTGCACCCGTGCCACCGTCTTGTCGTCCTCGTTCAGGACGTCGAACCTCGTTCGCCGGGCTTCGGAGGTGGCGAAGGGAACGAGTGCGCGGATCCATGCCGGACCACTGACGAGGTCGCGGACCGGGCCGGCGCCGATGGCGGCGACCGGCGCAGGGAAATCGACCACGTCGCTCGGTTGATGGACCGGAAGCGCGTTCGTCCGATACAGCCACAGCCCGCTGGCCTTCGCATCGGACACGAGGTCGAACCCTGCCTTGCGAAGACGCCCATCGGCGGTGTCGAGGTGGCTCAGTACCTCATCGGTGGTGGCACTGCGCCGCACCCGGTATCTGCCTTGCAGCGCACGATCGAGGATGGCCTCGGCGTCGTCGCCGTCCGGTGGGCCGTCGGTGGGACGCGCGCGGGCGGGTGTTCGTGCCATCGGCGGAAACTATCAGGTGGATCCGGGCCTTCTCGACCGGCCGCCGGTCATGCGATCAGGACCGGGCGATCGAGCAGATGCCAGGTCGCACGAACGCCCTCGTAGAGATCGCCGGAGCGATGCGACGGGACCTCGGAGATCAGCTCGGTGCCGTCACCGGATCGAAGCCTGAGCCGCGCGGTCGCTCCGCGGAACGTGGCGGCGATGACGACGGAGTCGCCGTGCGGGTCGGCCGTCACGAGGACAGCCTCCGGTCGTACCAGCACGGTCACCGGTACCCCTGCCACCGGGCGCGCCCCGTCCGCCGGAAGCACCTGAGCCTTCACCTGGACGCGGCTGCCGCCGACCGCGAGTCCGGCGACCCGGTTCATCGTCCCGACGAACTCGGCGACGAACGCGGTCGACGGACGGTTGTACAGCTCGGCCGGAGCCGCACACTGCTCGAGCCGGCCGGCTTTCATGACGCCGACCCGGTCCGCCATCGAGAGCGCTTCCTCCTGGTCGTGAGTCACGAAGACGGTGGTGACGCCCAATTCCAGCTGGATGCGGCGAATCTCGTCACGCAGTTGCTCACGAACCTTCGCGTCGAGCGCCGACAACGGCTCATCGAGCAGGAGGACCCTTGGCGAGATCGCCAGCGCACGGGCGAGCGCGACACGTTGTTGCTGACCGCCCGAGAGTTGATGCGGGTACTTGCCGGTGTGCTCGGCGAGGCCGACCAGATCGAGCAGTTCCCCTGCGCGAGCCCGGCGAGCACCACTGGCCTGCTTACGCAACCGGAGTCCGAACGCGACGTTGTCCATCGCCGACATCGTCGGGAACAGGCTGTAGGACTGGAACACCATGCCCATGTCGCGTTTGTTGACCGGGATTCTGGTGACGTCGGTGCCGTTGACGAGAACAGCTCCTGACGTCGGTTGGTCGAACCCGGCGAGGATTCGCAGGGCTGTCGTCTTGCCGCATCCAGACGGCCCCAGCAGAGCCAGCAGTTCGCCGGGCGCGATCGCGAGGTCGAGACCGTCCAGTGCGTTGGTCGCGCCGTAGCGCCGGCTGACGTCGACGTACTCGACCGAGGTGTCCGTCGACTTGGGGGGTGTCGCGGGCAGCACACGCGAATCGGTCGTCGCCATGATCAGGAATCCTCTGTTCGACGGTCGCTACCGAGCGCGGCAATGGCGAGGAGCAGGACCCAGGTGATCAGCAGGCTGATCAACGACACCGCGACCGACAACTGACCGTCGGTGTTGTTGAATTGCAGGATCCATACGGCAAAGGTCTGGTATTGCAGAATGCTCGCGATCGTGAACTCCCCGAGCACGAGTGCGAATGCGAGGAAGGCCGCGTTCAGCAGCGAGGTGCGCAGCGTCGGCAGCACCACCCGCCAGACCGCGGTGAGCCACGACGATCCAAGGTTGCGCGAGGCCTCGACCAACGTCGTCACACTGCTCGACCGCAGTCCCGCGTCGATCGCCCGGAACGTGAACGGCAGCGCCAGGACGACGTATTCCAGCGGGAGGATCCACGGCAGGCCACCTTCTTGAACACCGTTGATGACGGCCTCGAACGGAGTGCCCGCGAGCTGGTCGGGGCCCCACCCGAGTACACCGCGCACTCCGACGACCAGAACGACGGCGGGTATGACGAGCGGGAACAGGCACAACACCTCGACCGTCGAACGCATCCGCGGGTAACGCAGGTGAACCGTGAGCATCGTCGGGACGAGGAGGAGCAGGGTCACCACGACGGTGATGAGAGCCAGTTCGAGCGACAGCGTGAACGCCGTGACGAAGCCGGGTGCGGTGAACATGCGTGCGTAGACGCCGAGCGAAAACGTGCTGCGGCGGTTGTTGACGGAGAACCAGAAGGCGGCCGCGAGTGGTCCGAAGAAGTAGATCGCCGCGATCGTGAGAACGGCATTCCGCACTACGGGTACGCGACGCGGGATTCGACGATCGGGGGCTGGCGCCGGTACGGGCACCTCGAGCGTTACTGAAGCCATCGGGTCGTCCTGCGCTGCATGTACTGATACGCGAAGGTGAGCGGCACGACGATGACGACCATGTCCAGGGCGAGCGCGTCACCGAGGTTCTCCTGGCCCACCAGGACGTTCCCGTTCAACGCGCTCGAGATGGACAACGGGGTGATCGACAGCGTCCCGTTGGTGAGCGCGGCAGCGGTGGCGTAGGCCGAGAACGCACCGCAGAACAGCAGAGCGATCGATCCGGCGACGTTCGGCGCGAGGATCGGACCGGCGACGTAGCGCCAGTAGTGCCAGGTACTTGCACCAAGATTGTCCGCAGCCTCACGCCACTGGGGCTTGAGGGCCTCGAGTGCCGGAGTGATGACGAGAACCATCAACGGGATCAGGAAGTACAGGTAGACGAACTCGACCCCGGTCAGGGAATACAGGAGATTGTCCTCGAGGTGGATGCCCGTGCCCGCCAGACCGCGGGTGAGCACACCGGCGTTGCCGATCGAGGCGACGAACAGAAAGGCGAGCGGGAGTCCACCGAAGTTCGCCAGCACGGCGGCGGCGCTCGCGACGAGCCGGCGAACCGTGGCGTTGGTGCCCGAGACGATCGCCCACGCAAGAACGAGCCCGAGGGCAGCGCTGAGAACACTGGTCACCAATGACAGCTGGATGCTGTGCGCGAGACTGGTGAGGTAGGCACCGTGCAACGTGTCGGTGAGGTTGTTCAGGGTGAAGGTCGTGACCTGAGTTTCGGCGTCGGTGTGGCGGAACGCCTCGGTGATGATGACACCGGTCGGCAGCACGAAGAACACCGCCATATAGGCAAAGAACGGAAGCAGCCCGAGCCACGCCACTCCTATCCTCACTCGGCGCACCGCCGGCGGCGTCGGGCCCACGTCCGAGCTCGGCGCCGCCGACGAGTGCGTGATCGTCATGAGCTGACCGTGCTCGCCCAACTGGAGGTCAGCAAGTCTTGGCGGCCGCGGTCTGCGCGTCGGTGGGAAACGCGGGTGAACCCTCGACCGGGGGGAGCGTCGACACCCCCGCCTTGTCCGCGGTGCCGGCCTTCTGCATGGCTGGAAGCTCGACCGGCCGGGCGAATCCCTTCAGGAAGCCGTTCTGCCCGTCGACGCTGAACAGATACTCCTCCCACAACCGTGCCGCCGCCGGATGGGGGGCGTACTTGCTGATGGCCTGGGCGTAGTAGCCGGCGAATAGGGCTTCGTGCGGGACGGCGATCTTCCACTTGCCGCCTTTGGCGTCCACATCCTTGGTCTTGGCCGCGTTCAAGTAGTCCCAGTCGATCACGATCGGCGTCTCGCCACTCTCGATCGTGGCCGCCGTCGCCTGCACGGGAACGTATTGCCCGCCCTTCGCCAGTTTTCCGAAGAAGTCGATGCCTGGCTTGATGTCGTCGAGCGATCCACCGCTCGCGAGCGACGCGGCCCAGACCGCGGAGAAGGCGGCGTTGGCCTTCGTGGGGTCGCCGTTGAGGGCCACCTTGCCCTTGTAGGCGGGCTCGGCGAGCTGGGCGAAGGTGGTCGGGCAGCTCGCGACCTTCGAGCCATCGCAGCCGATGGAGACGAATCCTCCGTAGTCGTTGGTCCACGAGCCGTCGGTGGCCTTCTCGTTCGCCGGGATGTCGCCCCACGTTGCGACCTTGTACGGCGCGTAGAGGCCCTCCTGGCTACCGCTCAGGGCGAACGATTGTCCGACGTCGACGACGTCGGGTGCCCGGCTCTGACCCTTGAGGCTCTTGATGGCGGCGATCTCCTCGGCGCTGGAGCCGTCGGGGTTCGCGTCGGTGATCTTGATGCCGTACTTGGCGGCGAAGCCGTCCATCAGCGCGCCGTACCCGGCCCAGTCCCGCGGTAGCGTGATGACGTTGAGCGCCCCTTCCTTCTTGGCGGCGGTCACGAGTGCGTCCATCCCGCCGCCGTCAGTCGCGGCGGCGACGGCCTTCCAGTCGGTCTTCGCGGCGTCGCCGGTACTCCCGGTGGCGGCCGAGCTGGGTCCGCACGCGGTAGCGGCCACTAGCAGTAGTGCGGCGCCGATCGCTGCCGCGCCGTGTTTTCTCTTTACTGGCATCGGTTATCTCCTCGAGGGTTGGGAATCGTGAATCGCTGTGGACCGATCGGAGGCAAGCCCGTCGAGTACCTCGTCGGCCAAGCCGAACGCTGTGGTCATGCCGACCCCGGAGGTGACGCTCACGATCCGGACGTTCGGTTCGGGTGCGGCAACCAGAAACGGTTCGTCCGCTGAGGCGTAGACGCCCTGCCACCGTTCGCGAACGCGCGGACGTTTCGTGCCGAGCAGCCGCGCTAGTTGGTCGAGGACGAGGTCGTCGCGGTCCTCGCTCTGGAACGGGCCGGGAGTCCTCGCGTAGGCGTGGGTGTCCCCGATCGTCAGGCCGCCGTCCGGCCGCTGCGTGAACATCAGGTTCAGGCCCCACGCAACACCGTCCGGCACCTCGTGGAGCAACCGGGCGCGCACGTCGTCGAGTGCTGCACTGACTCTGAATCCGTCGTAGCGCAACATGGACCAACCGGTGAGGACGGCCGGTACGATCGCGGCGTCGACCGGATTCGTGGTGTGCAGCATGTGCAAGGTGCAGCGGCGGAGCCCGGCCGCGGCGGCGACATCCGGGAAGTGCCGGTCGACGTCGTGCCCGACCGCGACCGCGACCACGACATTGCGTGCCTCGATCCGGCCACGGCTGGTGTCCACGCCGTCGGCGTCCACTGACTGCATGGTCGTGTTCCAGTAGAAGTGGATCCCCCGCTGTGCGAGCCAATGCCCGATCCGCACCACCGCCGCACGCGGATCGATCCGAATGTCGGCAGGTAGCCACGCGCCACCGGTTATGGAAGCCGACGTCGGCACCCTGGTCTTGACCTCCGACGCGCCGAGCATCACGACGTCGTCGCCACGGTCGGCCCGAAGGTCTTCCAGGACAGCGATCTCGTCGATCGAACGCGCAACGACGACGGTGCCGCATTCCCGCAGCCAGAAACCTGCGGATCTCGCGAGACGCGTCCAGGGCAGCCGGGATCGGGCCGCGAAGCGCAACGCATCACCGTCCTGGACGGTGAAACAGCCATGGCCGAAATTGCGAACAGAAGCCCCGACCGCCCGCTCGTCACGTTCGACGACAATCACCGACAACCCTCGATCGGCCGCGGCGACTGCGTGGGCCAACCCGACGATGCCGGCACCGACGACGACGAGGTCGGCACGGTCGAGCGGCTGAACCAGCCCGCTGCGGGTTGTCATGACACGAGCGTGCGTTCACCGCGAATCGCCGTCAACGGGTCCGCGGCAAGGTCCATCCGAGATTCATCCTGCGTTCATATCGCTGCCTGCACAGCGAATTCTGCGACCAGATCGAGTCGCATACCGTGAGCACACCGGCACGGTCACGTGATACCTCCGCTGTCGACGTCGTCACGGGAAAGAGGAGAAACGATGCTCGAACTCGTAGTGCTGGACATCGCCGGGACAACCGTCGAAGAACACGGGGCCGTGTACCGGGCGCTCGAGGACGCGGTGAGTGCCGCGGGCGCCGCGCCGACGAAGGCTCAGATCCAAACCTGGATGGGTGCCGGCAAACGCGAAGCGATTCGTGGACTGCTCACCGGACCGGACGGATCAATACCTGCGGACGCCGTCGTGGAGGCCGCCTTCGACGACTTCAGCGGACGGCTGGACGATCGCTACCGCAAGACCCCACCTACGCCGATGCCAGGCGTTACCGAAGCGCTCGAACTCCTTCGCGCCGACGGTGTCAAGGTCGCGTTGACGACCGGCTTCGACCGGGCCGTCACCGGCCGGCTGTTGGCGGGCATCGGCTGGGACAGCGCGCTCATCGACGCGGTGATCTGCATCGACGACGTCCCAGTCGGCCGGCCGGCTCCCTACATGATCTTTCGTGCGATGGAAGCGGTCGGCGTCCACAACGTGCGGGACGTGCTCGTCGCGGGCGACACCGTCCGCGATCTCGAAGCCGGCGTCAACTCCGGCGCCGGTCTTGTGGTGGGTGTGCTGAGCGGGCAGGTGCCGCGCGACGTCCTCGCGGCCACCGCGCACAGTCACATCGTCGACAGCGTCGCCGACATACCCGCTCTGTTGGAGCGTCCGCGCTGACAGGAGACGGTGCTGCCGCGGATCAGGACAGACCAGGCAGCACACCGGTGTGATCGGCCCGGACGGCCTGCAACGCGTTCGGGTCGAGGCCGAGCAAGGTGAGGATGCTCGGAGCGATCTGAGTCGTCTGCACGGCGGTGCTGTTGGTGGAACGGTGCGCCACACCTGCACCCGAGACCACCAGGGCGACGTCGCGATCGGCCGGCGCGTCACCGCCGTGTTCGGCGATCTTCTTGACGTTCCCGGTGTACACGACCCCGTGCTGGGCGATGCCGATCAGATCCGGGGCATGGCTGTCGCCACGGCCGGCGTGCACGAAAGTGTCTGCGGCCCTGCCGATGTAGACGTGGGACAGCCCCGACGCGGTGACGGTGGCTGAGAACACGCCCTTGGGATCGCTCGCGAGGTTGGCGGGCGCGGTGTGGCTGAGCAGATAGTTCTTGACGAATCTCAACGCCGCCGGGCGGCGGTCGGAGAACCACATCAGCATCGCGTCGTCGTCGACCGCGAACGTGACCAGTGGCGCGGCTTTCGGGTGGTGAACGGCCCAGGCGGCATCGATGGCGGTGACGATCTTGGCGTCGTCGACCCGGCGCAATGTGCTGAGGTCGGTCGGCGCCTGGCCGTGCTTGGCGGACAGGATCACCGTGGTGTCACGGTCCCGGCCGTCCCGGCGGATGCGCGCCTCGATGACACCGACCTGGGTGTTGACATAGTCGAGCGCCCGCGTGAGCAGTGGGCCGGGCGTGCCGTCCGGCCGGTATCCGCCGGCAAGGCCGTCGGAGGCGGGCAGCTTCTGCGCGGTCGAGACGGTTTGGAAGTTCATCCCGAAGATCGCGGGCGTGCCGACCCGGCGGGTGCCGCTGTGGTCGCGGCCGTCGACCTCGTTGAGCACCGCGGCGACCTTGACGGAGTCATACACCTGCGTGAGCGCGTTGTCGGTCGTCCAGTCGTCGCCGGCGTTGTCGGCCACGCTGTTGATCTCGGGTGTGAACAGGTCCTGCACCCCGGTTCCCGACGGTCCGTTCAGGATCTCGTAGGCCGGGTGCTTGTCCGACCATGCGGTGCCCATCCCGTGGGCGCGCGCCACCTCGAAGACGGTGTTGACCCTGAGGTAGTCGTGTGGGTAGATCGGCACGCACCTGGCCGGGTCGACGGGCAGCGCCGCCGGGTTCAGCAGCGCCTGCGGGGTTGGCGTCATCCCGAGGATCGCCTTGGTGATCGCAGGTCCGGCCGCCAGCGTCTGGTCCAGCGTGTTGCTCGGCAGCGCCGACAGCGCCGCGGCGTCCAGCTGCTGCCCGGCGTCCAGGGTGATCGGATCCTGAGAGCGGTCAGCCGCCTCCGTCCAGGACACCTCGGTACCCCTGGCCGCCGTCGCGCAGTTCAGCGTGCCCGAAGGGAGTAACGCATGGTTGTAGGTGTCGTCGTAGAAGACGCCCGTGGTGCCTGGTCCACCACCGGTCAGCTGCGCGACCATGCCGGGGAACGAGTCCGACGGAAACGTGGTCTGCGCGTGCGTGTACTCGGTTCCGCTGCCGACGAGCCGGGCCAGTGATGAGTTCGGATGCTGGGCCACGTAGTACGACAGGTCGCTCTGATGGAGACCGTCGACCGAGAGGAGGAGTACGTGCTTGACGTGCGTCCGGCCCGACGCGGACGCGTCCGGCGAGGCACCGGCGGTCGGTACCGTGCCCATGGCCAACGCACCGACCGCCAACCCTGCAGCGGCAATCCCCATTCCACGACGTGACATGAATACTCCTCGATCCGACATAGGTGAGCGGCAGACACCCAGGTCTACCGACTCCGTTCGGGTTGTTCCCACCTCTAGTGCCCGAAGGGCTGATGAACGGGAGATGAACCACTCACGGCCGGGACGCCCGCAGGCTGAGGACGAGCGCGGCGAGGAGGTAGCCACCCGCAACCGGGAGGGTCCACGCCTTCCTGGCCAACCCACCAGAGGCGCGCGGCGCGGCGACCGCACCCACCTCGGTGACGATGGCGCCTACGAGGAACGCCCAGTTCGCGCGGCCGCCACGGCCTACTCGGTCGTGACGTCGGCGAGAGCGGTGACGAGGTCAGAGCTTCGTCGAAGACAACAGTGGCCAGCAGCGACGTCAGGGGGATGCCGACCGCCCACCGAACACCGTAGGCAACGCCGATCCTGACGCCGAGCTCGAGGCAGACGGCGAAGGCCCCGCATGGGACGGCAGCCATGCGCCCGGCGCCGCTTCGAAACGGCTGGCGGCACGGGTGTTACCGGTGATTGTCGAGCTCGGAACCCGTTTCGAGACGTTGCGTCGGGATCGTGGGTGCAGCGATCCAGCGAGGGTCGTCCCGGGGTGGCTCGAAGGAGGTGACCGATGACTCGACGTGGGACCCGCACTGGGCACAGCTGAACACCAGGGTGCCGGTGCCGACGGCATCGGCACCGGGTCGATACGTGAAGCTCGCGTGCTCCGAGTCGCAGTACGGGCAGACGGAGGGGAGGTCCATGGCGGCCACTATGCGTCATGGAAGTGAACAACCGGCCAAGGACTCGCTACCGCGCCGCGCCACCGGCTGCCGTTCTTGCTCGCTTCGGCCAGCGTTCAGACCGATGTCGTCCGGCGACGACGTCCGCGGCCATACGTTTTCGCAGAATCAGGTTCCCCCGCCACCGGAGGTTTGTGCATGTCCGAGCTCTCACGTCGAGGATTCCTCGGCGCAACCGCAGCCGCAGCCGGGGCCGCCGTCGTCAGCGCGGCAACGCCCGCCACCGACGCACAGGCGTCCCCGAAGTCGCGGTGCGGCGACATCAGAGATATCAAGCACGTGGTGATTCTCATGCAGGAGAACCGCAGCTTCGATCACTACTTCGGCTCGCTCCAGGGTGTCCGTGGGTTCGGCGACCGCGCGACCATCACGCTGCCCGGCGGGCTCCCGGTGTTCAAGCAGCCGACGACCCCACCCGGCGTTCCTGTCACGGGCACCCAGTATCCGTGGCACCTCAGCGACGCGCCGGCGTCGGCATATCCGGCTGGTCACCGGCCGCCCAGCTCGGAGGTCGGAGCGCAGGGATACGGCGGGACGTCGCACAGCTGGGACGACCAGCACGGTGCCTGGGACGGCGGCCTGATGAACGGCTGGGTGTTCGCCAAAGGTGGACTGACGACCCTGGGTTTCCTGAACAGGTCCGACATCCCGTTCCACTACGCCCTCGCCGACACCTACACGGTCGGTGACGCGTACCACTGCTCGGTGCTCAGTGCGACAGGTCCCAACCGCACCTACCTGTTCAGCGGAACCGTCGACGCTCAGAAGAAGTACAGCGACTTCGTCGCCTACGACGGCGGCGACGAGCTGGGTAAGAACCTGCTGTGGGAGTCCTACGCGGAGACGCTGCAGAAGGCCGGCGTGAGCTGGCACGTTTATCAGTGTGCTGATGACTACGGCGACAACGGGCTGGAGTACTTCAAGAGCTTCGCTCAGTTCGACCCGGCCCAGGACGGCACCCCGGCTCCCGGGAATGTGCTGTACGACAACGGCGTGGCGAACGTTCCCGAGCCGTTGACCGGCCTCAGTGCGAACGCGGACAACCTCATCGCCGCGATCAAGGCCGACGTGGTCGCCGGCATCCTCCCGAAGGTGTCGTGGGTCGTCCCCAACCAGGCGTTCTCCGAGCACCCGGACGGCGCGCCCAACGACGGCGCCTACTACGTCAACGGTGTCCTCGAGGCGCTCAACGCCGACCCGGACGTCTTCAACTCGACGCTCGTGATCATCGACTACGACGAGAACGACGGCCAGTTCGACCACGTCCCACCACCGGTGCCCGCACCGGGGACGAAGGACGAGTTCTACCAGGAGACGGCGGGTGGTCTCACCGCCTACGGCGTCACGCAACCATTGCCGGTCGGACTCGGGTTCCGCGTTCCACTCATCCTGATCTCGCCGTGGACGCGCGGTGGCTGGGTGACCTCCGAGGTGTCCGACCACACCTCCGTCATCCAATTCCTGGAGAAGTGGACCGGCGCACACGGCTCGCCCGCCATCTGCCCGAACATCAGTGCCTGGCGTCGCCGTACCTGCGGTGACCTGACCGGTGCCTTCGACTTCGCCGAGCCCGTCTTCGGGCTGCCCAAACTGCCGAGGACGACGGTGATCGGCGACCCGCCCGGCGGCTCCTACCAGCCACCGGTGACCACGAACGCGATGCCACGGCAGGAGCCCGGCACCAAACGGGCACGGGCGCTCCCCTATCAGCCCAACGCGAATCTGCACGGCTTCACCTTCGGTCACCATGGTTCGATCCAGGCGAATCTGAAGTTCAGCAACAACGGGCCGCACGTCCGCAAGGCCAGCCACTTCGCGGTCTACAACAATAAGGCACTCGACCAGTCGCTCGTCGGCTACCCGTCGAACTGCCCGGGTCAGTACACGGTCGACCCGTCGCATTCAGGCCACCACCAGCACAGCGTTCCCGGCTCGGTCGAGATCGGCCGCGGTCACGGTGATGGCAGCTACGACCTGACGATCGTGGGACCGAACCGCTTCCTCCGGCACTTCACCGGGGACGTGCACGCCACCGGTCGCACCGCTCAGGTGGAGGCGAGCCATGTCGGTGACGAGTCCGGCTCGAGGCCGAAACTCGTGCTCGAGTTGACGAACACCGGTTCGCGGCCGGCGACGTTCACGGTGGCTGCGCAGCACTACTCCGACGCCCGCCCGAAGACCTATCACGTGCCCGCGCACGGCTCCGTGCAGCACCGGGTGAACCCGCTCGCGTCGGCGCACGGCTGGTACGACCTGTCCGTCACGCTCGCGGGCGACGACTCCTGGTCGCGCCGCTACACCGGGCACCTCGAGAACGGCTCGGACAGCATCACCGGCTGAGCATCACGGACCGGGCGAATCCGAACCGCAGGTGAACCCGAAGCGGACACGGCGAGACCTGTCGACGCGCAGGCCGTGAACTGTTCGGGATTCGCATCGATCGGCGATTCGATGACCACCGGCCTCCGTAGTGTCGCCTCGGACACTACGGAGGAACCTGTGGCTCACGACACCGCCGCCCGTCCGATCGAAGCAGCTCGGTCGGCGCCCGGACACACGACGCCGGCAGTGGTCCCGACCCCACGACTGCGCTCGCTGGACGGGATGCGGCTCGTCGCCGCGCTGATGGTGGCGCTTTACCACTACACGGCCCGCAGTCAGACGAGTCACTACTGGGGCGCCTCGCCGAAGGAACTCTTCCCGCATCTCTCGGCCATCGGCGCGTACGGACCGCTCGGGGTCGACTTGTTCTTCCTGATCAGCGGATTCGTCATCTGCATGAGCAGTTGGGGCCGCTCGCTGGGGGCGTTCTTCAGGTCACGGGTCGCGCGGCTCTATCCCGCCTATTGGGTCGCCATCGCACTCACCACGATCGCCTGTGTGCTGGCGCCCACGGTGAGCAAGCCGCTGCGGCTCGATCAGATCCTGGTGAACGGCACCATGCTCCAGGAGCCGCTGAGTGTTCCCCGCGTCATCGGTGTCGACTGGACGCTCTGGGTGGAGGCGCGCTTCTACATCCTGTTCGCGCTCCTCGTCGTCTGGCGCGGCGTCACCTACCGCCGTGTCGTCGTCTTCGCCGGTCTCTGGCTCGTCGCAAGCGTGGTGGCGGGCCAAGCCGGCAACGCCCTCGTCAGCCAGATCGTGATGCCCGAGTACGCACCGTTCTTCGTCGGCGGACTGGCTCTGTACCTCGTGCACCGCTACGGCAGTGACCCGCTGCTCTGGGGAATCGTCGCGGTCAGCTGGGCACTCGGCCAGTGGTACGCGACCCGGGGCCTGTGGAATCCTTCGGCCGGGGTCGTCTATATCGGCCGGTCCCCACACGTGATCCTGGCGATCATCACGATCGCGTACGCCGCGGTCGGCGCAGCGGCGATCGGCTACCTGCGTTGGGCGAACTGGCGGTGGCTCACGATCGCCGGTGCGCTGACGTACCCGTTCTACCTGCTGCACGAGCACATCGGCTGGTTCTCGATCACGCTGATGTCGAAGCACTGGGATCTCCCGCCGGCGATCACCCTCCTCGGCACGCTGTTCTTCATCCTCGGCCTGGCTTATGTGATCCACCGGTCGGTCGAACGCCCGCTCGGTCCGCGGATCAAGCGAGCGCTCGAGTCCCGGCCGCCGCCCTCGGACTCGGCAGAGTCGAGGTCGCCGCTGCGTGACGGAGGCACCGCGCGGGTGTCACACTCGCCCCGTGGCCGCATATCTGGTGACCGGTAATCCAGGATCGGGTAAGTCGAGCATGGTCACCGAGCTGACCAGCCGCGGAGTATGGGCGATGGACACCGACGAGATCGCCGACTGGGTTGACGATTCGGGAATGCCGGCACGAGCGCCAGCACCCATGACAGCGACCTGGCTCGCGTCGCATCGGTGGGTGTGGACGCGAGCTGCCTTCGAGCGGGCCATCCACATGGCCGGTACGGCCACGGCGTTCTTCTGTGGGATCGCCGTGAACCAGCGGGACATGCTCGACCTGTTCGACCGCGTCTTCCTGCTGGCCCTGGACGAGCAGACGCAGATCGATCGGCTCGACGCTGCGAGCAACGCCGACCGCAACGCAGCTCAACGCGCCGAGATCATCGACGGGCGGCCGGTGTTCGAGGCGCAGATGCGCGACGCGGGAGCTGTCGTGCTCGATGGGCGTCAACCGACGCCGGTTCTCACCACCGCCATCCTGCGCGCCGTCGACGAACGGCCGCCTACCTAGCCGGCGGTCGATGCATCGGCCCGGCCGCAGAGGTACGCACGTGCCGGCGCGGTGATGGCTGGGTTCAAAAAGCCGCGGTCGCCGTGGCGGTGAAGATGTCGTCGCGACCGTCGATCTGCCACACACGCACGTCCTTGGCGGGAGGTTGAACGCTCTTTTCATGGAAGCGCACCCCATCGTTGTTCGCGCTGCCTTGCCCGTGCACATCGGTTTCGGTGCCGTCCAGGGTGATCGTGAAGCTGTCCGCTTCCACGAACTGCTGGATGCTGGACGGCACTGATCCGCTGACGGACGTGACGCGGTAGGCGCGGCCGGATACGACCGGTTCGGGTGCGGTGAAGCTCATGGTTGTCTCCGAGATGGTGGGTCGACTGGCGGGGGACGACTGCGGCCCCCGCAGTGGCGACCGACAGCGGTGATGCTGGTCGAACCACGATGACTTATTCCGCTGTCCGAGCGCTACACCCCTAAGGGGTCAAGGGATCGCGCATCCCTGGCACCATCCCCGACCGGCAAGAACGGGCGAAGGCAACGGAGGTTGCAGAGCGTCCCCAGTCATTGACGTTCCGTTCTTCTGCTGTTCCCCGTCGCGTGCCGGTTGTTCAGACAGCGGCCCTAACTTTTCGTAGGCAAGTTACCTACGAAGGGGTGGGCAGCGCATGGGGCCGGTGCCGGCAGTTCGGGCGCGTGGGATCACCAAGTGCTTCGGTGACGTCGTTGCCCTGGACCATGTCGACCTCGATGTCGCGCAGGGCGAGATCCACGGCCTGGTCGGGCCGAACGGCGCCGGGAAGACGACACTGCTCGGTCTGCTCCTCGGTCTCGCCGTCGCCGACCGGGGCCACCTCGACCTCCTCGGCGTCAGCGTCGGTCGGGCGTTCGTGCTGCCTGAGGGGGTCGCCGGGTTCGTCGACGGTCCCGGGCTGTATCCCTCGCTGACGCCGCGGCAGAATCTCTCGGCTCTCGCCGCGCTGCGCGGATTCGGCGCTGACAACGTCGACGACGTGCTGGAGCAGGTCGGACTGATCGAGGTCGCCGACGATTCGATCCGCGGCTTCTCGCTCGGTATGCGGCAGCGCGCCGGGCTAGCTGCGGCGCTTCTGACGCGGCCGCGCCTGCTCGTCCTCGACGAGCCCGCCAACGGCCTGGACCCGGCGGGGAGTCGGGACGTCCATCGGGTGCTCGCGGGGCTTGCCGCGGCGGGCACCGCGGTCGTTCTCTCGAGCCACCGGATGGACGATCTCGCAACGCTGTGTTCCGAGATCACCATCCTCGCGACCGGACGGGTCGTCTTCTCCGGTCCGCTCGGCAAGCTCGCCGCCGAGAGCGGCGACCTCGACTACCGACTCCGGAGCTCCGATGTCGCGCAAGCCCGTCACGTCGCGACCCGAACACCCGGCATCCGCGTGCCACTCGAGGACGTTCTACCAGTGCGGCCGGAGACGCTCGTCATCCGCGGGTCGGAGCCGGCGATCGAGGAGTTCGTCGTCCGGCTGATCGGCGCCGGCGTCGCGGTCCGCGAGCTGGCACCGGCGATTCCGCCGCTGGAGGCAGCTTTCCTCGCGCTGACCGACGACGGGTCCGGGTTCCCGACGAGGGACCGGGAGGCGACCCGATGAGTACCGTCTCGCTGGCTGCCCTGCGCATTCGACCCGTCCCGCTGTTGCGCGGTTACCGTTTCGAGCTGGTCAAGTTGCTCTCGCAGTGGCGGGTGCGGATCCTGCTGCTGGTCTGCTGGGTCGCCCCGGGCGTGTTCGTCGGTGTCGTCAGCCGGCAGAGCTTCCTGCCTTCGGACACCGTGTTCGGCCGTTGGATGAACGCGACCGGCTGGTCGGGTGCCCTGGTGGTGCTCGCCTTCGCGTGCAGTTGGGCGCTTCCACTACTGACGTCGCTCGTCGCCGGCGACGTGTTCGCGGTCGAGGATCGGCTCGGGACGTGGCGCCACCTGCTGGTCGCCGTCCGTTCGCCGCAGCGGATCTTCGTGGCGAAGGTGACCGCGAGCCTGACGGTGATCCTGCTGCTCGTCATCGGGTTGGCCATCTCGGGAGTGGTGGGCGGACTCGCCTCGGCGGGTGACCGGCCGCTGGTCGGCCTCGACGGCCACATGTTCAGCGGCTCGGAGGTCTTCGGCCGGTATCTGCTTGCCTGGCTGTGCATCCTGGCGCCGACGCTCGCGTTCTCGGCCGTCGGAATCCTCGGCTCGGTGGCGCTCGGCCGTTCGCCGATGGGGCTGCTGCTGCCTGCGCTGCTCGCGGTCGGACTCGGTCTGGTACAGCTGCTGCCGCTGCCGGTGGCGCTGCGACTCGCCCTTCCCGGTCAGACCTTCACCGCGTGGCGGGGTCTGTTCACCGCGCCCGCCCAGACCGGCCTCCTGGTCATCGGGATCGTCGTCGCCCTCGCGTGGGCGGCCGGGGCGACGGCAGTCGCCTACCTGATCTTCCGGCGTCGTGAATTCACCGACCTGGCAAATGACGGCTCCGCCCGCCAGGTCGTGGTGGGCGGGCTGTTGCAGTTGGTGGCGCTCACCGCGTTGTCGGTCCTGGTGATCTCGGTGGCGACACCGGCGACCGGCTCGGGGATCGACAACCCGAAGGTCGAGCGATCTCTCGCCACTGCCTATGCCCATCTCTACCGGCTCCAGACCGAGGATCTGCATCGGCCCGCGGTCACCGAGGCGCAGCTGCGAGCCAGCGCGTCCTGCGACAAGGGCGGTTCGCTCGTCGCCGACGAAGGCCCCGGTACCCAGTGGCGCTGCGTCGTGTCGTGGCACCTGCCCGGCGCGACAGCGGTCGGCTCGGCCATCTACCAGCTCGACGTCACTGCAGACGGGCGCTACATCGCCGACGGTGACGGTCCCACCGACGTGAACGGCTACTTCCAGGTCCGGGCGCCCTACGGGGCCGCCCCCAACCCGCTCTGGCAGTTCGACGGCCTCGTCGATCTGCTCACGCCCATCCGAGAGGACCAGTAATGCAGGTCAGACGTCAACGCCGACCCCTTGACAGGAGTCGATTCGGGCTCTTCCATCACCGTCGACCGGCTCGCCTCGTCATCGCCGGCCTAGCCACCCTCGCCGTCGCCAGCGCGGGCGCCGCGCAAGCCAGCACGAAGGTCTTCGGCGAGCACCAGGTCGGCAACACCTACGAGAACGGCCTCCAGATCTCGTCCGACCAGGCGATCAAGCCGCTGGGCGACCGGCTGGTCACCGAATACGGCAAGTTCATGGGCTCGACGCTGAGCCCCGACGGGAAGTTCCTCGCGGCAACGAGCACCGACAAATCGGTGGTGCTGCAGATCTTCGACCTTTCGACCTACAAGCTGGTCTGGACCGTCGGATCGGCGCCCGGTGTCAATCAGACGCTCGCGGATCGCAGCGTGGGCCAGGAAGGCCCGACCTACTCCCGCGACGGGAAGTTCCTGTGGTTGCCCGAGAACGACGGGCTGACCCGTTTCCCGGTCAACCCCGACGGCTCACTCGGTGCGCCGACAGCAGTTCCGCTTCCGGCGGTCGACGGCAAGTCCGCGTTGCCGGGGAAATCGGCCTACTCACCCGACGGGAGCACGCTCTACGTTCCAGTGAACGGACAGAACACCGTCCAGGCCCTGGACCCCACGACAGGCAAGGTCAAGCAGACCTGGCACGTCGGCATCGCCCCCCGCGCGGTGGCGTTCGTCGGCAACAAACTCTTCGTCAGCAACGAAGGCGGCCGCACGGCCCGATCGGGTGAGACCACGCTCGAGTCCTACGGAACGCAGGTGCCGGCCAACCCGGTCACCGGCACGTCGACGACGGGGACGGTGAGCGTGATCAATCTCGCTCGTCCGACGGCGCCGGTCAGATCCATCAACGTCGGTCTCCACCCCACCGCTCTGTTCGTCAACGGACGCACGTTGTTCGTCGCCAACACGTTCGACGACACCGTGTCGGTGATCGACGCCACCGACAACAAGGTCGTGCAGACGATCGACACCAAGCCGTGGAAGTCCTCCGACGTCGGCTATCAGCCGAACAGCATCGCCATGACGAAGGACGGGCATCTGCTGGTCACCCTCGGGCGGGCGAACGCGGTTGCCGTGTACCAGTTCCACCCGGACGCACGAGAGCCCGTGAACTACATCGGACTTCTTCCCACCGACTACTACCCGTCGGACGTGGCGACGACCGGCGGCAGGGTCGTGGTCACCAATACGCGCGGCATCGACGCGCGTGGTCCAGATCTCACCGTCGACAAGGGTCCTGGCACCGTCCCGGCGACCAGTCACGCGACGCACGCCACGACGGCGTCGTTGACCCGCTTCACCTTGCCGAACGATCAGCAGATCGCACGCGGTACCGCGACGGTGTTCGCTCAGAACGGCTGGACCAGAGGCTCCGTCGACACGGTGAACGGCGGACCGAAGGCGGCCGCCGTAGCGGTGCCGAAGCGCATCGGTGATCCGTCGACGATCAAACACGTCTTCCTGCTGGTCAAGGAGAACCGGACCTACGACCAGGTGTATGGCGACGACGTCCGTGGCGACGGCGACGCGACGCTGTCCCAGTTCGGCCAGAAGGTCACGCCGAACCAGCACGCGCTGGCCAAGCAGTTCGGCCTCTACGACAACTTCTACGACGTCGGCACCAACTCGGCCGAGGGCCACAACTGGGTGATGCAGGGTGACAACCCCGAATACACCGAGTCCGATGCCGGTGAGTACACCCGCAGCTACGACACCGAGAACGATGTACTGGGCCATCAGCGATCGGGCTTCCTGTGGACCGCGGTCCAAGCAGCGAACAAGACAGTGCGCAACTTCGGCGAGTTCATGGCTTTCGAGAACAAGCCCACGGACGCGACCTGGCAGCAGTACTACTGCGCCACCAAGAGTGTGGAGTCCGGTGGTGACCCGTCACAGCTGACCGATCCCTCTCTGCGGGTTGACGATCAGTCGCCCATCCCGTCGCTGAACGCCGTGTCGAACCACGACGCTCCGCAGTTCGACACGGCCATCCCCGACCTCTACCGCTACCAGATCTGGAAGCAGGAGTTCGAGAAGAAGGGTCCCGCGAACCTCAACATGATGTGGCTCTCCAGCGACCACACCGGCGGACCGCCGGACCCGGAGGCGCAGGTCGCCGACGGTGACCTGGCGGTCGGGAAGATCGTCGACGAGATCTCCCACAGCAAGTACTGGAAGAGCTCCTTGATCTTCGTGGTCGAGGACGACAGCCAGGACGGCGTCGACCACGTCGACGGCCACCGTGCACCGATCCAGGTCATCAGCCCATGGGCCCAGCACGGTGCGGTCAACAGCACCTACTACTCCCAGATCACGATGGTCCGGACCATCGAGCAGATCCTGGGAGCCCAGCCGCTGAACGCCAAGGTGGCCGCGGCGTCGCCGATGTACGGAGCGTTCAACAAGCGGCCCGACAACCGGCCCTTCACCACCGTGCCGAACCAGGTTCCCCTCACCGAAGGCATCACCACACCACCCGCGTGCGGCCTGGACACACTCGGCACGACGGGCACCGCGGCCACGAGACTCAACGCCGCACAAGCACAGAAGACCGTCGTCCCCGACTCGGAGAAGGCCGTCGCCAAGGCTTGGGAGACGTGGAGCAACCAGCAACACTTCACCGGCAACGGCGCCGTCCCCGACTATGCGCACCCCGAGCAGATGAACCGCTACACCTGGTACCAGACGCACCAGTGGAAGACCCCCTACCCGGGTGACACGAAGATCTTCGCTCCCGCTGACGTTCCGGGCGCGGCCATTCCGGGAGTCGACGGCGACCGTTAACCGTCACGGCTGACACACAGCCCCGCTACACGATCGGACGAACGGCCCGCCGGGAACCGGCGGGCCGTTCGCCGTCTACCCGGGTCGGGACGTGATGGTGGCTGCATTCGGTCTGACTGGTTACTCTGCCTACGCTCGGGATGTGGATCTCTCGCGCCGCACGGTCCTCCTGCTGGGCGTCGGAGCGCTTGCTACGGGGTGTACTCCGCGATCGGGAGGCGGGAGCACCCCGCCGCCGCCCTCGGCCGAGTCGCCAACCGGTCGCGAGTCCCCGTCTCCCTCACCGTCCCCGCCGACTGCCTCACCGTCCCCGCCGTCTGCCTCACCGTCCCCGCCGCCGTCGCCGTCCCCGCCGCCGTCCCCGCCGCCGTCGCCGTCGCCTTCGCCTTCGCCTTCGCCTTCGCCTTCGCCTTCGCCTTCGACGGCGAGCCTTCCTGCCGTACAGCGGTGGGCACCGTCCTCCAACGACAGGGCACCCGAGTGCAAAGCCGCCGCGGTGCGACACATCGAGCGAGCCGGGATGTCGACGACGAGAACGGTCGAGGTCATCGATGCGCAGTACGGCGGTCTGCTGGCCGCCAGCGCAAGCGTGCTCGTCGTCACTCGTTCGTGGCGCCTGACCGGTGGACGCCTCGTGCCAGGCGGGCAAACGTTCGACGTGCGCCTCACTCGGCAGGGGCAGTCCTGGAACGTGACCGTGATCTATCCGTCCAAGCCTGGCGCGGCCACCGCCGGACTCTCCGTGCTCGCGCGGCGGGTGCTGACGAGCGACCGGATCGAGCTGCCTCCCGCAGCGCGCCGGGACGTCCAGGCGGGCACGGTGCACGCGAGCGTCCTGACCGCGATGCTGACGGTGTCCCTGTCCCACCGGATCGGGATCAGTGTGATCCGGTCTGGCCACCCGCTCTACGTCTTCGGCACCAATCGCCCGAGCGACCACCCGCACGGTCGGGCATTCGACACCTGGCGCGTCGACGGCCACGCGGTCGTCGACCCTCGTACGTCACGTGGGCTGGTGACCGACTACATGCACGCCGTGGCGGGCGCGGGGTCCTACAACGTCGGCGGCCCGTTCCTCCTCGGATCAGGCCGGCAGTGGTTCAGCGACGACACACACCACGACCACGTGCACGCCGGCTTCACCACCTGAGCGCAGGCCTCGGGGCAGTCCCCCGCATTCGCGGCTGTGTGCTCGTGATCAGTCGTGCCGTCATAACCTGCCAATCTCGGTCGAGGTCATCGGCGACTCCCTGGCTGATGAGTCGCAAGAAAGGTTTGCGGCAGTGTCGCGGCGCGCATGACGTCCTGACGACCGCTGGAAGGCAACTACGGTTCCTTCTCTGACCTGCCCCGCTGCTGCCACGTTCGCCAAGGAGTCCGGCAATGCCTCTGACCGCTCTGGCTCCACATTTCGCCGGCGACGGCTCGATCACCTTTCTCGAACGTGAATACGCTGACGCCGCCCCTGGCCAACTCCAGCTCCGCGTCGAGGCCAACGCCATCTGCGGCTCCGACCGCGGGCAGTACTTCAACGGGTCCGACGTCGTGCCAGGGCACGAAGCTGTCGGCAGCGTCGTCCAAGCAGGGGCCGGCACCAAAGTTCAAGTCGGTACGCGCGGCGCGGTCATCCTGATGGACTACTGCGGCGTGTGCCGCAACTGCCGGTCGGGCTTCACCAACCAATGCACAGCCAAGCGCGCCGACATGGGGTTCTCCCACGATGGCGGCTACGGCCCGTACGAAATCGTGCACGAGAGCAACTTCTTCACCGTCGGCGCCGACGTGAGCGCGGTGGAGGCGACCCTGCTCCTCGATGTGATGGGTACCAGCCGACACGCCCTGGGCAGGGCCGCACTGGTCCGTCCCGACATCGAGTCCGTCTACATCGCGGGCGCCGGGCCCATCGGCCTCGGACTGCTCGTCATGGCGAAGCTCGTGCTGGGTGGCGACGTCCCGATCCACATCAGCGACGTCACACCCTGGCGGCTGGACTACGCCGAGCGGCTCGGTGGCCTCCCCGTCGATGCGTCCCAGGAGTCCGCCCTCGTGGCGTTGTCGGATATCGACGTCGCCTTCGACTCCACCGGCAGGCAACCGGCCCGCCGTGCCGCCCTGGACCTGTTGGGCAGACGCGGCGTTCTGGTGTGCGTGGGTCACGGCGAGGGACTCACCATCGATGCGTCGGCGGACCTCATCTCGCCGGAGCACGCGATCCTGGGCAGCGAGTACTTCCGGTTCGACGAGATGGGCACAAACCTTGATCTCCTGCTCGCACACCGCCAGGAGCTCTCCCAGGTGATCACTCATACGCTTCCGGTCGCAGAGATCGCCGAGGCTTTCGAACTGTTCCTCTCCGGCCGCACCGGCAAGGTCGTGGTGACCCAGGCGGAGTCCTGACGGCCCGGGCGTCGATCACCGAGGCGCGATCGGCGGCGGTGTCAGGAGCGGAGGCTCCCGGAGCCGGTGCGAACGAAGAGGCGCAGTTAGACAGACCCGGCGATCGCGTTAGGGCAAGCGTTAGGGCAATTGGCCGACGGCCGCGGCGACCGGGATCCAGTCCTCGGCAGGGGATGCCCCTCGTCTCGTTGCGGAGGTACACCTCGGGGACGTGCCGGGGGTCGCAAGACACTTCTCGCTGGGCGACGGGGAGCGAGCCCTACACCGAAGCTCCGTCGGCAGCCGGCTGTTGTCTCGCCGCCAGGCCAGGCGCCGGGTGTACCTGGGGGGCGGAGTCTCGGCGGTCACCCTGGCGCGGCCGGACAGCCCTGCCTACGGGCGCCGGCTCACCCAAGCCGGTTACTGGTCCCCGGGT